>Ga0310786_10002272_pt1 | contig 29626 bp, 21 predicted proteins | sample AusTroGonzalo_MG_FD_203881 | JGI IMG/M metagenome (GOLD analysis project Ga0310786, IMG submission 203881) | Bovine rumen microbial communities from tropical cattle in Woodstock, Queensland, Australia - Gonzalo_03 (v2) (version 2) | ecosystem: Host-associated > Mammals > Digestive system >...
GATTTCCACCACGCATTAAAATTCAAATACGACCTTTGCGTCGGGTGTTCGCACTGCACCGGTGTGTGCCCTACCAGCGCCATCCACGTAGAGGACGGACATCCTGTTCTGGATCCGAACCGCTGTGTTGACTGCGGCCGCTGCTACGTGGCATGTCCCGTCAGCGCCATCTATATCGAACAGGATGACTTCCAGACCGTTTATGATTACGCGCATCCCATTTTGTTGATGCCGTCCATTTTTTTGGCGCAATTCGAGGAAAAAATCCGCGAACGCACCATCCTCTCCGCCCTGCTTCATCTTGGGTTCAAAGCGGTTTATGAGGTTGAAAAGAGCGTGGACTTCATTCGGGAATACTTCCGTCGCGACATGGAAAACGGGAACTCCCCCAGCGAAAAACCCGTCATTTCGTCGTTTTGTCCCGCCATTGTGCGTTTAATTCAGGTGAAATTCCCCGTTTTGGTGGACAACATTTACCCGATTAAGGCTCCTTTTGACATAACGGCGGAATACATCAAGAAAAGTCTGACAGCAAAAGGGATAAAAGAGGAGGATATCGGCATTTTTTACGTGACCCCATGTGCGGCGAAGATTGCCGCCATCAAGAGTCCTGTCGGCGAAGAAAAGTCCCCTGTTGCGGGTGTGATTAATATGAACTATCTGTATAGCAAAGTGTTACGAGTGATTAAAACGGGTGAATATCAGCTGTGCGACGAATCCGTTCGTTTCCACCGACTGTCGAAAGCGAGCATCACCTACCCGCTCACGGGCGGCGAGACCAAAATGCTGCGCACTGGCCGTAACTTAGCTATCGACGATATCCACAACGTTTCCGAATTTCTGGAAAAAGTGGAGGATGAAGACATACAAGACATTGATTTCCTGGAACTTCGCGCATGCGATGGCAGCTGCTGCGGTGGCATCCTCACGGCGGAGAACCGCTTCCTCATGATTGAACGGCAACGCAAAAGAATGCAGAAATGCTCCGACGAGGTAGATAGTGAGGACAACGACCTGCTCAACTATTTCGACTTCCTCGCAGAACATCGTCACGTGGGCAAGGTCGAACCACGCTCCATGGACAAGATGGACGACAACGTGGCCGCCGCCATGCAGAAGATGAAACGCGCATTCGAAATCAACCAAAATCTGCCGCAGGTAGATTGCCACCTTTGCGGATACCCCTCCTGCAAAGCACTCGCAGAAGCGGTGGTTACCGACAAAGCGCAAATCCAGCAATGCATCTTTGTGCAACGCGCCATGGAGCACTACGATCTGATGACCCCTAAAGAGGCGCACGACATCTCCGCCAAAGTTTGGGGCGCAAAGAAAACGGATCCAACGATTGTGAAGAATTTGAACCTATAAAGGGTCGAGGGAATAGGGTCAAGGGTCAAGAAAAATAGGTAGATAGTTTAAGATTTAGGGTTTAACAGTCAATGACCAACAGGTGTTGTAGGGCTGTCATATTATGGCAGCCGCAGAATTGCAACCGCGGGTTCAACATTCAAATTCAGAAATGCAAATTGCTTTTAACATTTTTTTTGAGGCATTAAAGGAATCGGTGTCCATTACGCTATTGGTGCTGTTGCTGATGGCGATCATCGAATCGATAAATATCTCATCTTCAGGCGTTTTATTTAAGAAACTGCACGGAAAGCCCGTCGCGGAATTGGCGTTGGCGTGTCTATTCGGGGCAATTCCCGGGTGCGCGGGCGGATTCGTGGTGGTGTCGCTGTTCACCCACCGACTGCTCTCCTTCGGCGCGCTCTTGGGCGGCATGATTGCCACCTTCGGCGACGAAGCTCTCTTTCTCGCCGCTCAAAGTCCCAAACAGGCTATTATTCTCACCGGCATCCTCTACCTCATCGGCTTTGTTGTGGGGTTAATATTCCTTAAAATTCCTGAGAACAAACTCATCGAAGCTGACAACCACGACTTTGTTCTCCACGAAGAACATCAACATCAGCATAAAGAAAGTGGCAATCATCATTGGAAAGCGCGTTTGTCGCATTTCCTGCACGAGCACGTCTGGGAGCACGTCATCAAGCAACATGCGCTCACGCTGTTCTTATACGCATTTAGCACGCTGTTAGTGTTAGGAATAATCAATCACTTTGTTGATTTACAATCTCTTATGGAGACCCACACCTGGACGATGTGGTTGATACTGCTCATCGCGGTAGCGGTGGGTTTCCTGCCCGTCTCAGGTCCGCACCTCATCTTCGTGATGCTTTTCCTGCAAGGCACGCTTCCCTTCGGCATCCTGCTGGCCAACTCTATCGCACAAAACGGTCACGCCGGTATCCCCTTAATGGCACAATCCAAACGCAACTTCCTTGTTATGAAAGCATTGTGCATGGGATTAGGATTGGCGGTAGGGGCGGTAGCGCTGATGGTTTGAGGGTCGAGGGTCGAGGGTCAAGGGTCGAGGGTCGAGGGAATAGGCAATAGGGAATAGGGGTGAGGGAATAGAGAAGATACCCAAAGGTAGGGGCGAATAATTATTCGCCCTCGTTTGTAGATCAAATAATTCGCCCTCATTTGTAAATCAAACAATTCGCCCTCGTTTGAAAATCAAAAACATTTTCCTTAAGCAGTCTCGCTAAAGAATTCGATAGCCAAGAGTCTATGTCTTAGTCTTTTGTCTATGTTAAACAAGCTAAGCCAAAATCTCCTAGAACCTCCAGGTCAATCCGAAATAATACAAGAACGGCAATTGATAGATGATGTCGTTTGTGGTGCGGTTGACGTAGAAGACATTTTTGTAATTATAGACATTCGTCATAGAGAAGCTTGCTTCGAGAGTGTGACGCGGTCCAAGGAAGAATTTCTTCTTCACACCCAAGTCAAGACGGTGGTAATTCGGCAAACGTGAACCATTGAATTCAGCAAGTAAGAAGTAAACATCCTCATTATTAGTTACATAGTCATCATTAATATTCGTTGGATCGTAATGAGGATAATAAGCTTGCGTCTGCGTGAACGGGAAGCCAGTACCGAAATTCCAACGGCAGTTGATCTCCCATGAACGGCGTTTGCCAAACGAATAAGATGCCACTAAGTTAATGTTGTGACGACGGTCGAAATGCGGGGAGTAAGTAATCTTACCATCATAACGCTGCACCCAACCCAAAGAATAGACAAACCACACATAAACGCCTTTTTGTTCGTATTTCACAGAAACATCACCACCGTATGCACGTCCTTTCTCCCAAATAAATTCACTGTCTTCATCCAGCATCTTATAGCGGTTAACAGATATTAACTGTGAAAAATTCTTAAAATAGCCTTCTAAATTGATGCTCAGTGAGCTAATCGGGTCATATTCCAAACCCAAAATGACGTGTTGAGACTTTTGCAAACGACCCTTAATCTCTTCGTCCTCTCCAATAATGGTCGATGGTAACAAAGCCTGGTCCAGCGGAGAGGAGACAAAGCCCGTGAACAGGCTGACCACATCTTGGTCGGAGGTCACAGACACCAGATTCTGTGAATACATACCCGCCGCTAATTTCAAACGTAAATTACTGAGAATGTTATACTTGATAGCCAATCTCGGTTCTGGGGAGACTTCGCCTAAAGAATAATAATATTGTAATCTAAAGCCAGGCTCAATCAACAATTTATTACGGAAATTGTATTTATATTTGACAAACAAAGACATGTCCGTGGTGTGATCTTCAATCTTGCGTTGAGAATGGTATATGGTGTAATACTCGTAGTTCGTATTATAGCCCACCACATCAATACCGACCTTTAACAGGCTATTACCCAAATAGTAGTTGAAGCCCAAATCAAAGGTAAAACCATCCATGGAACTTCGTTTCGGGTCAAAGTTAACATCTTGTAATTCAGAAGAATACTTGGAATATGCCAAAGAACCTTCAATGGTGGTAGGCGCATTACCCGGCACGATGAGGAAGTTTGTACCTAAACCCCAGTTGTCCCATCCGTATTTTGCTACAGAACTGTAATTTACGCGATCAGTATAGTTAAAACCAAAGAGATTCCACTTCGTTCCGTTCTTGGTGGAAAGGGTAATTTTACCATACAAATCCCAGAAAGTGTACGGCAGTCCATCCTTATCCTTGACGTAAGGATAGAAAAATTTCGAAGATTGTTCGAGGAAAGAGCCCTTACCAGAGAGAATGAAGCTTAACGCTGCTTTGCGATCCTCTTTGAGTTTCACCAGCGGACCTTCAAGCAGCAGTTGTGCTCCGATATTACTCAAATCGATTTTGCCGGAAAGCCGTTTTTTGTTACCGTCACGGGTCTTAATGTCCATCACAGAGGAGATTCTGCCACCAAATTCCGCTCCGAAACCACCGGTATAGACATCCGCACTGCTCATAATGTCCATGTCAAAGACAGAGAAAATACCGATGGAGTGGAAGGGGCTGAAGAGAATCACACCATCCATCAGGAGCATATTCTGTACGGGCGTACCGCCGCGTACGTAAAGCTGACCACCTTGGTCGCCAGTGGAGATAATACCCGGCAACACTTGCAGATATTGCGCAAAATCGGGCTGGCCACCAATAGCGGGCATCTTACTCATGTCTTTAGGCGTAACACTGATAACCGCCGTGCGCGTCTCCTGTTCCTTTCGGGTATTTTCGCCCATAATCTGCACTGCATCAAGTGTTTGGGAATTTGGCGAAATACTAAAACGCTTCGTAATAGTAGAGTTTGACGAAAACTCTATCGTATCTATCAAATCCACATATCCCAGTAACGAAACCTTCACGGTATATGTTCCTGCAGGAATCTTGTTAATTAGGAATGCACCAGTAACATCTGACAAAGCACCGTATGATGTGCCCATCAACTGTATCGTACAATAAGGCAATGATTCGCCCGTGGCATCGTCATACGTAAAGCCTTTTAATACAGCATTTTGTGAAAACGCAAAAATACTCATCAAACTTAAAAGGCATAAAAGAATATATCTTTTTATCATCTTCAATTGTTAAATTTTTTGAGGGCGCAAAGGTACAAAAATAAATAAAAAAAACGTACTTTTGCCTTTTCAAATTAAATAGAGAAAATATGCAACCATTAGTCAGTATTATCATGGGCAGCACATCGGACCTTCCGGTGATGGAAGCTGCGTTCAAATTTTTAGACAGTCAAGAGATTCCGTTCGAGGTGCAGGCTTTGTCGGCGCACCGCACTCCCGATGAGGTGGCCGAATATGCAAAAAACGCACATCTGCGTGGCGTTAAGGTAATCATCGCAGGAGCAGGCATGGCTGCGCATCTGCCGGGTGTCATCGCCGCCATGACTCCCCTACCCGTCATCGGCGTGCCCATCAAATCGTCCCTCGAGGGCATGGATGCCGCACTCGCCATGTTGCAGATGCCTCCCGGAATCCCAGTAGCTACCGTCGCTATCAACGGAGCGCAAAACGCCGCCATCCTCGCTCTGCAAATGCTCAGCGTCAACAACCCCGAAATGCTCAATAAAGTGCTGGCTTTCAAACAGTCTCTGAAACAAAAAATCGTGAAAGCCAACAACGACCTCGCTGAAATTTCCTATTCTTTCAAAACGAATTAATCTCCTAATTTTGGGACGCCATAATATGACGTCCCTACAACAAACCTTCTAACCTCTAAACCTTAAACCTTAAACCCTAAACCCTAAACCTCTAAACCTTAAACCCTAAACCCTCAACCCTAAACCTCTAAACCTTAAACCTCTAAACCTTAAACCCTAAACCCTCAACCCCACCATGTTCAAGGTCTATTCCGCGTCTGCTGGCTCCGGCAAAACCTACAATCTGGTCCTTGACTACCTTGCCGCTTGCTTCAGAAGACATCTGTACAGCTTTCTGAAACTGAAGGACAAGAATGATTATCAGTGCGAACATTGTACTGATTATCAACATATTTTGGCCATCACTTTCACCAATAACGCTGGGGCGGAGATGAAAGAACGTGTGGTAAAACAGCTTAACAAACTGGCTTTTGCCAAAACGCATGCGGACATCGCGGAGAACGACTTACAAAACTTATGCAAAAAGGTCTTCGGGGAAAACCATGCGCTTTCCCCCGAAGACGCTTTCATATTCTTCAATAGAACTTCCAAAGCATTGTTGCATAGCGTTTTATACGATTATGCGCGATTCAGTATCACCACCATCGACAGCTTCATCCAACGGCTTATCCGCTCTTCCGCCCTCTACCTGAACCTTAGCATGAACTACGCGGTGCAAATCCATTTAACGGATTTCTTCCGCATGGCTAGCGAACAGTATATCTGCGACTTATCGCAAAATAATCAGCAATTTGAGGTGGTGGTGCAGGAATTGAGCCAGCAGTTGGAGGACAAAGGCAGTGCCAATATTCATCGTTTTCTCACCAACAGCCTGAATATCCTTTACAAAGACACGGAAAAGAGCCATCCTTTCGTAAAAAATATTCTGGAAACATCTGATTTACTGCAGATTGTAACCAATTGGAAGAAAAAACACCATGTCATTGAAAATGCTTGCAAAAAGCAGCTACAGCCGCTTTGCGCTCAAGCGATAAATGTCTTTGAATCAGCTGAATCCATCGGCATTGCGACCAATCAAACGATGAAGTGGGACAAATGGTTTCAAAACATCGTCAATGACCCGTTTGACACCGCCAAAGGGATGGAAGAGAGTCGATTTGTCAAGGGCATGAACCGCGACAAGATTTTCAAAGCCGGAAAGGGCAAAAACGATTCTTTGGAAATGGATCGTGAGCATTATATCGCGCAAATTGAGGAGATTTTCCAACAAATGCAGGCTATTGTACTGCCCATGGCCAAAACGTACTATTCCTGCCGCGCGCTCGCCAAAAGTGCTAATTATTTACTGGTACTCAACGATTTAACACACCACATCGAAACCATTAAAAAACAAACGGACTCCTTTTTCCTGTCGGAAAGCAATCCTTTGGTAAACGATGAAATCCATTCCGACACGCAAGGAGAACCGCTTTATGAAAAGCTAAGTTTTTACCGAACCTTCTTTATCGATGAGTTCCAAGACACTTCCTTAATGCAGTGGCAAGACCTTAAGCCAATGTTAATCAATGCATTAGGTGAAGAAAACGGAAATATCACTCTCTTTGGAGATGTTAAGCAGTCGATTTACCGTTTCCGTAACGGGGATGTCAATCTTTTTTATCACCTGATGGATGAAAATCGACTGAAAAGCACTGCTTCAGAGCAAGATATCGCACAATTGCTTTCCGAAGAACAACCGTTTCATGCGGAACGATTGGATACCAATTACCGGTCTCGAGAGGCCATAATCACCTTCAACAATCAGTTTTTCGAGTATTATGCTCAACAGCTTGGAAAATCAGACTATTACAGCGATGTAGCACAAAAAACGACGGCGGACAAGGAGGGCGGTTTGGTTCAAATTTACACTAATCGTCCGGAAAAGCCATTCAAGGACCTGCGCAAGGTTTGGTCCGAATGCCCTGAGGATTACTACCAAAATGTCTATTTGGCGTTGCGTCCTGAGGAAGCAGACCTGGTTTATGCAGTCATGGATGCCAAAAAACGTGGGTACGGGTACGGCGACATGGCGGTGCTGCTTCGCGGGCGCGCCAAGTGCAACACTTTCGCTCAACGGCTGATGGCCGCTGGCATTCCCGTGGTTACTTCCGATTCCTTACAACTTTGTGACAACGCAAATATCGGATTGGTTATCAGTACCTTACGAATGCTTATTAACCCCACAGATAAACTGTCGCAATCGCTGATTCTGCAATATTTTGCCCAGAAATACAACCAACATTGGCATCGCATTTTGGAGAAAACCACTGACCAAAACTTCTACGACTTGGTAGAAACGGAATTTCAGCTGACCGACTTCCGCCATACCATCACTCAGTGGATAAAGGATCCGTTCCTCTTAACGGTAAAAGAAATCATCCGTTTTTACGATTTTCGGCGAGAAACAGACCCTTTCATAGCCGATTTTCTCGATTTGGTGAACGATTATGCCCAAACACAGGCAGCTTCTATTTCAGGTTTCCTCGATTGGTGGAATGACCTTCATTCATCGGGCGAAACTATCCCGCGACTCTCACTATCAGGGACTGCAGGTGCCGTGCGACTGATGACCATCCACGCCTCCAAAGGGTTAGAGTTCCCCGTGGTTATCACATGGTGCAACGCGGTCAACGCGCAACCGACTTCCTACTGGGTACAAGACACCGAAAGTGGGCAATATTGTTACGTATCACACGAAAAAAGCCTCAAATATTCCGATTTCGAACCAGAATTTGAAGAAGAAGAGGACAAAAGATTGTTGGATGTGCTGAATTTGTGGTATGTGGATTTCACCCGCGCCCGCGACATGTTATACATTCTGACTGAGTTCCCGAAAAATCAATCGCAAAGCAAAGCGGATGTTCGTTCGCAACTGCAACAGTTTGTAGGCGATAATGATGAGGAAATCTACTATTTCGGGAAAAAAGAGTGGCATAACCAAAATGCAGAGAAAAAAACAGCGAAAAAAGAGACGAACTTTTACGTTTCCTGCTCCGACATGACCTTTTTCAACAGCACTACTATGAAGGTCATCACCTCTGAAAGCATATCCGAATCTGTGGAAATAGGAAATCGCATCCACCAATGTTTGCAGAAATTGAGCTCTTTTCCTTCCACCGAAGAGGAAATCAACACCCTTTTGGAATCAGAACCAGAAAGCATTCAGGAGCGACTGCGACAACTTTTCAAACGCACCGCCGAAGACGAAAATTTAAGACCCTATTTCTATGTAAATGAGGAAGATAGAGTATTAAACGAAATCTCCATCATCACGGAAAGCGGCGAGTTGAAGCGTCCCGACCGCATCGTCGTCAAACCCGACCACGTGATGATCATTGACTATAAAACCGGCAAAGAATACCAAGCCAAATACGAAGCGCAGTTAGCTGAATATCAATCGTATATGCAGAAAATGGGGTATAAGGACGTGCGGACGGAGATTCTGTATATTGAGGGTTGAGGGTTGAAGGTTGAGGGTTTAAGGTTTAGAGGTTAAAGGGTCGAGGGAATAGGGAATAGGGTCGAGGGTCGAGGGTCAAGGGTCGAGGGTCAAGTTCAAGTTCAACAGTCAAAGTCTATGTTAAAAAAAAGTAGAGACGGGGCGTGCCCCGTCTCTACACCCGCGACCCCAGTTTGTTGAGGTCCAGCACCGTGCCGGCCTGTAAGCTAACGGTATTGAGATATTTCAACAGTATGAGGGTTACGGTTGAACTGTTAGGAGGTTATTTCTACTTCTTTAAAAACTTCCTCGTCACCTTCTTTTTTCCATCCGTATATGTCAGAAAATACATTCCGGTCGGTAAATCTGATACAGAAATGCGGATGCTGGTTCCGATAGCCTTTTGTTGATGGCATTGTTTTCCCAACATGTCCATTATAGCTACCCAACCGTTCATTTCCTCTCCTGTGCCCATGTCCAACACCACATATTGCGTGGCGGGATTGGGGTAGAGATTCGTTGAAATGTCAGGATAATTGTTTAATCCCACGCACGTTTGGACACATCCAAGGCTCTCATTTGCCAGATACTCTAATGTACCGTCTTTATGCATGCACAGTAAATAAGTTAAAAAATCAAAGCCCTGGTGATAGTGACAGCCTGCTGGAGGAATTATCTGAGCCCCCCACGGATTAATTCCGTATGACGGCCCTATACCCTCAATAAAGCGGATGGGAAACGATAAATCTGGATGTTGATTGTTATATGCAGTGCCGAAAAAATAGTCGTCTTGTTGATCAATCAATGACAGAAAGATCATTTTTCTACCAGCCATAATACGGACACTATCGACAAACATATTATAGTCAGGATAATAGCCGCCGCGCAAACAAAAAGTGTCTCCTTCCGACAGTGACATGTCGCAGATTAAAATGGATCCATTATATAAACGTCCATACAAGGTATCTTCATGTATTAATGCGCAATAATAATCCCAAATAAGAGAGTCCACATCGTAATCTCCTCCTATGCCGCTCATATATACATCAGAATTGCCATAAGGGTGTTGATTTTTGTTAAACCTAAACGAGAAGGTCTGGCAATAAACGCTTAAAGGACTGGGATTCTCTGGAGGAAACTCCAAGTAATTTTCAGGTGGTTGCGATACAACAACTACATGATACTCCCATGTGCTGTCGCCGAAGAACGACATGTATTGTGCGCGGGTGGACAGCAACGCGCACAACAGAGCTGAAATGGTAATGAGCTTTTTCATAATCTTATGTTTTTGTGAATGTCCTGATTTCCGTTGCAAAACTACACTTTTTTTGTTTCTGCCGCCGCCTGGTAGAGACGGGGCGCGCCCCGTCTCTACACCCGCGACGACTTTTCCACGCATCGCATATTCTGCATTGTGCTTTGTGCATTAATCATTGCTGTACGCCGGTGTGTTAGTGATATACAGTCCCGTGAAGGTGAACTGCAGTGTGGTGCTGTCCCGATAGACCAGCTGCTCCGGGATGTTCAGGTAAAAGGGGTCTTTGTTGTCATCCTCGAAATAGAGGGAACGGTCGGGCATAGCGAAGAAATCCTCCGAAGTCAGATCGAACGTATCAACTGTAGTGGCAGTGTGAGCAACAGTGTCGAATTGAACCTTGGCCACCATCCGACAATATCGTCCATAACGCATACAATCTTTATGTATCATCTTGCCCATGCATAAAACGCATCCAGGGCAGTCTTTTCCATCATGGCCTATCTGCGTGTTCAGATAATAGTCGTTTGAAGTCTTTCCGTCTGAAGTCACCTCTATTACTCGATCCTGTGACAACAAATGGGGTACCTGCATGTCGCTTTTTTGACATGACCAACAAAGCATTTGAAAGGCTACCACCCCTGCTACAACTACGTTTCTCTTTTTTAACATTTTCTAATAATTTTTTGTATGGATTTGTTGCTTTTATTCATAATAAATCTTATGACAAAAATAGCATTGTTTTCTTTGCAAAACCTATTTTGTCAAATTCCAAACAGGCATTTTTGACCAAAAAATGACGAAATCGTTATTATATCATTATTTTTGACATATTATTTTTTGATAGAAGATATAAGGTAAATCGAATGTAATTGTATTAATATACAAGTGTTTACAAAACTAATTTCTATTCTAATTTATTATGTCAAGATTAATAATATGATTTTGGACATACTAGGAGAAAAAATGACGAATCTGGCTCTCCCCATTCAGTTTTGAAAAAATAAACTGTTTTTTCTAGCCGAAAATTTACTATTTTTGCGGAAAAATCTCATACAATGCCTTTCAAAGTGAAATACTTAACTCGAGTTGGCGGACACCTATTGTTTTGCCTCTTCATCATTGCCTTCTTTGGCAATTTCTGTACTTTACGCATCGCCTCTTGCCAACATATTTATAAAGAATACTTGTCAGGGGTTATCGTCCTTATGATTGTTTATGCGAATTATTTCGTCTTGTTTCCAAGATACTACGAAAAATCCCTGTTTTTGAAATATTCGCTTTGGACTTTTGTTTCTGTTATAGTTGCATTTTTACTAGAAATGCTTATGGTGGCACCTGAGATTTCAGCCACTTATGGGGACCCTTCCAGAATGTTCACAATGGAGGGTGTTGTCATTGATGGCTTTTATGTTCTCCTACGGGACATTTCTTTCGCGACTGTGACCTTCACGACCCTGGCCATGAATTATTACAGAAAAAGAGCGCTGGAACACGAAGTTGTTATGCTTGAGGAGTATAACATGATAGAGGCAAAAAGGAGAGGGAAAGACACAACCTTGTGTCGTATCAACTTAAACGCTGTGTCATACTGCCAACAGAATGATAATTTCACACAAATACACCTCGTGGACGGGCAGGTGTTGTATCGTGACGGAACACTGAGAAATTTCGTGAAACTGATTTGCAACCACCACGGGGTTCAAATTTCCCGAAATGTTATTGTGCCTTATAAGAACATCAAATCCTTTAACCAATCAGGAGTTGTTGTGAAATCCTCACCCCAAGATGTGATATTGTCTTTCACCAGCTCATATCAACAAAATGCTTGCATACAGATAATGCAGAATACGGGGAAATTAGAGTCTGGAGATCTCTCAAGAGCATTGCTCCCTAAACAACAATCAAAGAGTCTGACCAACAATCAACGAAAACAACAGAGAGATATTCTCTTGGAATACATAAGTAAACATCCCAATTGCTCTGCGACAGATATCAAGAAAAACCGTCGCATCTCCCAGTCCACCGTCAACCGCATCCTCGCGCAGCTCAAGAAGGAGGGTCTTATTGAGTACGTGGGGAGCAAGAAGACCGGAGGGTATAAGGTGGTTGAGGGTTGAGGGTTTAAGGTTGAGGGTTGAGAGGTTAGGGGGGCAAAGTTCAAAGTTCAAAGTTCAAGGTTCAAGGTTCAAGGTTTAGGGTTGAGAGGTTAGAGGGTTAGGAGGTTAAAGGGTCGAGGGTCGAGGGTCAAGTTCAACAGTCAAAGTCAACAGTCAAAGTCTATGTTTAAAAAGTAGAGACGGGGCGTGCCCCGTCTCTACAGCCAACAGCCAATAAAAATATTTCAACAACGATGCGGCATATTAATAAATTTCGTATTTTTGCACGAAAATAAAATATAGTCATTATGTCCTTTATTACTGAACGTATAGCATTAGATGGGTTGACTTTTGACGATGTGCTCCTGATTCCGGCATACTCGGAAGTGCTTCCTAAAGAGATTGATTTGAGAACGCGATTCACGCGGAATATCCACCTGAATCTGCCTTTCGTGTCCGCCGCTATGGACACCGTCACAGAATCGAAAATGGCCATTTCCATCGCCCGTGAAGGCGGTATCGGCGTGATACACAAGAACATGTCGATTGAAGAACAGGCTAAGCAGGTGGCTTCCGTCAAGCGCGCCGAAAACGGCATGATTAACTCGCCGGTGACCATCACCCCCGAGAAAACCGTGGGCGACGCTCTGCGCATTATGGCTGATTACCACATCGGCGGCATCCCTGTGGTGAACGAACACAATGTCCTCGTCGGCATTGTCACCAATCGCGACCTCCGCTTCGAAAAGAACTTCAACCGCAATATTTGCGACGTAATGACCAAAGAAGGGCTGATCACGACCACCCGCGACACGGATTTGTATCGTGCCGCTGATATCCTGCAAGAACACAAAATTGAGAAACTTCCGGTGGTTGACAAAGACGGAACACTCTTAGGGTTAATCACTTACAAAGATATCACGAAAGCCAAAGACAAACCGTTCGCTTGCAAGGACGCACAAGGCCGTCTGCGCGTGGCGGCGGGCATCGGCATCACCAACGATGCTGTGCAACGCGCTGAAGCCCTCGTAGAGGCAGGCGTGGATGCGCTCGTGCTCGACAGTGCGCACGGACACTCCAAAAACGTCATCACCACCCTGAAAAACATCAAACTCAAGTTCGATTGCGTGGATGTGGTGGTCGGTAATATCGCTACCGGTGAAGCGGCTAAATTGCTGGCTGACAACGGCGCTGATGCAGTGAAGGTGGGTATCGGACCCGGCTCCATCTGCACAACGCGCGTGGTCGCAGGCGTAGGCGTACCGCAACTCAGCGCCATCTACGACGTCTATAAAGCCCTCCAAGGCTACGACATCCCGCTCATCGCCGACGGCGGCATCCGCTATTCTGGCGATATCGTGAAGGCCCTCGCCGCTGGCGGAAGCTCCGTAATGCTCGGCGGTCTGCTCGCAGGCGTGGAAGAATCCCCTGGCACCACCATCCTCTTCAACGGTCGTAAGTTCAAGACTTACAGAGGAATGGGCTCATTAGAAGCTATGCAGCAAGGCTCTAAAGACCGCTATATGCAGAGCGATGTGGATGATGCCAAGAAACTCGTTCCGGAAGGCATCGTCGGTCGCGTGCCTTACAAGGGTGACCTCTATGAAGTGGTCTATCAGATGGCAGGCGGTCTGCGTTCAGGTATGGGCTACTGCGGCGCGATGAACATCGAGAAGCTGCATAATGCACGCTTCTGTCGCATCACCAACGCTGGCGTGCTCGAAAGTCACCCGCACGACATCACCATCACGAGCGAAGCCCCCAACTATTCCAGTGAATCCAAGTAATTTAGTAATCATTAAAAAATAATACGTTATGAATAACAAGAATATCATCGTAGGCGTTGACTTTTCCAACAGCTCTATGAACGCTATGCGTCATGCTGTTTCATTAGCCCTGAAGACAGGTGCCGACATGCACCTTGTTTGGGTGAAGACCCCTGGCGTCGCCAAAAATGCTGAAAACGGGGGAGACGACTATATCCACAAACTTCAAGCCACCTTAGAGGAATGGAAAGATATGTGCAGAATGGAATCTCCCAATACGGAGGTCAATACCGTTATCTTGGAAGGCAAAGTACATGTGGAGCTTCCCAAATACGCCATCAATTTTTCCAACCCCATCATTGTGATGGGTGCCCACGGTAGTTCTGGCTTCGAAGAGGGATACATCGGTAACAATGCCAACCGCTTAATCAGAGAAACGAAAGTTCCGATTTTGATTATGCGCGAGAACATCGAAATCAAACGTGACCTGCATAATATTTATGCTCCTATCGATTTGAGTTTCGAGACATTGCAGAAGATGCGCTACGCCACCTACTTGGCAAAACGTTTCGCCGCTAAAGTCACGATTGCCGGTATCTATTATCCGAACAATGCCGATACACGCCACATTATCAATGTGCAGATGCGTCACGCCGCTGACATGTGCGAAGATGCTAATGTACGCCATGAACTGGTTCCGCTGACCGTCCAAAGAGACTATGTCCAAACTCTTCTGAACCACGCTCATGAGCAGGATTCAAACCTGATCGTCATCATGCGTGAAGAGAGCGAAACCGACTTCACGTCCAGTTCCAACATGAACGAGATTCTCAGCACATCCAAGATGCCTCTGCTGATTATCCCTAACGTACAGTCAGCTGGTCTCGGCAGATAATGGCAAAAATACGCAAAAGGACACTGCGCGGGGGCAACATGCTCAATCCCACACCTGTGGTGATGGTCTCCTGCGGCAGCACTCTTGATGAATACAATATTATCACTATCGCATGGACGGGTACGGTGAATTCCGACCCGCCCATGTGTTCTATTTCCGTGCGCCCAAACAGACACTCCTACCCTATCTTAAAAAAGACTGGAGAATTCGTCATCAACTTGGTTGACAAGGAATTAACTCCCTTTGCCGATTGGTGCGGTGTGCGCTCGGGAAAAAAGTACAACAAATTTTTAGAGACAGGACTTACCCCCATCCGCGCCACCAAGGTGAACGCCCCGATGATTGAGGAAGCACCCGTCAACCTGGAATGCAAGGTCACGCAGGTGATTCCCCTCGGCACTCATGACCTTTTTTTAGCGGAAATTGTCGCCGTGCACGTCAATGAAAAACTCTTCTCCTCCAAAACCGATGCCATCGACCTTCAACGCGCCAAACTGGTCACTTATTCCCATGGACACTACTACGCTTTAGGTGAGAAATTGGGCAAATTTGGATTCTCAGTTGAGAAAAAATAAGCAAAAAAGAACTTATTTACGACTTCCAAGATTAACGTTATCGTGTTCATAAAAAATGTTAATTCACAATAATGACACGATAAATACTGTTATTTTTGCAGGTTATATTATTTTCTATGAAGAAGATTCAAATCTCTAATATCAGAAAAGCTTTGTCGCTGCTGTGCCTCGTATGTGCACTGCTGATGCCGTCGTGTCTGATAGCGCAAAATGGGAAGAGCAGTAGCCAGTTGAAGAAAGACAAGCAAAAACTGGAAACCGAGATTGCCAATACTCAAAAGCTGCTGAAGAAGAACGAATCGAACCAAAAGGCGGCCGTGCAACAAGCTGCTTTACTCCGCCAGCAAATCCAGAATCGAGAAAAAATGATTACCACTTTGAATTCCCAGATTCTGCAAATGGAGGATGAGCAAGAACTTAACGAACAAGAAATTCGTCAATTAGAGAAGCGTTTGTCCTATATGAAAGCAGATTATGCACAAGTAGTGTACAATGCTTACCGGAACCGTCGTTTGATAGACAAAGTGACTTTCATTCTTGCCGCTGACAATTTTTCCCAAATGTTCCGTCGTCTGCGCTACTACAGCATCTTCTCCCGAAACGTGCGTGAACAGTCTGAAAGAATCCAAAAAACAACTGAAGAACTGGCCAAAAAGAACGAGGAAATCGTGGAAATGAAGAATGACAAACTAAACACGCTTTCTTCTAAAGAGCAAGAAATCAAAAATTTGGAGAATGATAGACGGAAAAAAACGCAGAATGCCGAAAAACTGAAGAAGGAATCTCAGAAACTAAACGCTGACTTGAAGAAAAAGCAGCAGAAGCGCAAAGAGATTGATGCTGCCATCCAAAAAGCGGTGCAGGCGGAAATTGCCCAGGCCAATGCCGCACGTAAGAAAAATGCCAAATCTTCAAGTGGAAAATCTTCTAAATCAGAAAGTTCCACAGCTTCTACTACCAGTTCCTCCTCTTCTTCAAAGGCCACAGCCACCATCTCCCTGACTCCTGAAGAAAAAACGCTCAACACCTCCTTTATCAACAACAAAGGAAAGCTGCCTTGGCCTGTCGCGAAAGGCGCAAAGGTGAGCGATTTCGGCAATTACCCGCACCCCGACGTTCCTTCTGTACAAATAGAAAACCATGGTATTGACATTATGGTAGAGTCCGGCACTCCGGTGCGCGCCGTATTCGAGGGCGTCGTCACGAGCGTGACGAACATCATGGGCACCACTGTGGTAATGATTCGACATGGTGAGTATCTCACTGTATATCAAAACCTTTCGTCAACAAGTGTAAAGAAGGGCGACAAAGTTTCCACAAAACAAACCATCGGTACTGTAGCCAAGAGCCAAAGTTCCGACACCCACGAACTGCACTTCGAAATTTGGAAGAACGATCGCTACGTCAATCCCAACGAATGGTTAGCCAGAAAATAGGGAATTATGATTATCAAAACCGCTGAATATCTGCAAAGCGAGGCCGACTGGCGGAAATGCCCGGCTCCCAATCTGCCCGAATACGCCTTCATCGGACGTTCCAATGTGGGAAAATCTTCCCTCATCAACATGCTGGTGAACCGCAAAAGTCTGGCCAAAACATCTTCACAGCCTGGAAAAACACAGACTATCAACCACTTCATAATCAATAAGAACTGGTATCTCGTGGATTTACCGGGTTATGGATATGCCAAAACCTCAAAAACCAACCGTGCCAAATGGGGAAAAATGATTTCCGACTACCTTCTTTTTCGGGAGAATCTACAGTTGGTTTTTGTATTAGCAGATGCACGATTGGAACCACAACAAATTGATATTGACTTTATTAACAACTTAGGTGAACAAGGGGTTCCCTTCGCCATCATCTTTACCAAAACCGATAAAGTCTCCAGCGGGAAATCCATGAGCAACATCCAAAAGATGAAAAACAAACTCGCAGAAACATGGGAAGAACTTCCCGTCATGATGAAATCTTCCGCCATCTCCGGCGCAGGACGGGATGAAATCCTGGACTTTATAGAGCAAATTAACGAAAATTATCACACTATAAAATAGACACTTATGCAAAAAATCATCTATCCAATTATGGTCATCGCATTGGTTTTGATATGCAGTTGTTGCAAAACTTCCAAGAAAAACGTGAAAAGCGGTCAATTCCCGCTTATTAACACTCAATGGATGTTGGAATCCATTGAAGGTGAGGAAATTGGAACAGATTACGCTTTGCGTCCGTTTGTCAAATTCGACTCCAGTTACAACATCACGGGCTCTTTAGGCTGTAACTCCATGTTCGGCACCTATTCGGTCAACAAAAAGGGTAAAATGACCATCCATTATACGGGTTCTACCAAACGTCTTTGCCAGCAAATGTCTGTTGAAAGAAATTTCATCAAAGCCTTGAAACAGGATATCAATAGATACGAAATCAAAGGAGATAAACTCATCTTATTCTTTGATGACAAAGAAGTTATGAGCTTCAAAGGCGTTGATTTGAATGCTGTGGAGTAAGACTATAACATCGGCTGACACACCAACGTGTCAGGCAGATTCTTTATACGAAAACCATCCGTTAAAGGCAGAACAATGATTCTGTCTTTTTCTTTATCACCTGTGCCCAAATCCATGTCGCATTGGAAGACCACATGGGAATTGGTAGGAAGGAATCCAAAAGGAGCATAAAAATCTATCAACGAAGGTTCGCCGGGTATCAGGAAAGAAAACTGAGCTCCAAGTTCCTTGCATTTCTCTAACATTTTACGTATCAATCGACTAGAAATGCCCCGATGTTGATACTCCGGATCGGTGGCGACACCATAAAAGTATGCGCCCAACCCCATTTCAGTATGACAAGGGACCACAAACGCCATAGAAACCACCTTGCCATCCACCTTTTCGGTCACAGAACAGTGGTAGAAATAATATCTTGAAAGGAAAGGATAGATCGTGGGATCGTCTGCGCCGAAACATTTATCCCAAATTCCCACCATATCACGCATTTCGGAGGTCATTTTCAACGCAGTGGTCTTATAAGCAAGATACGCAGGTTCGTAGGAAAGCTTTGACTTCCGCAAACCAGGCATTCCCAAATCTTCCTCTCTATTAATATAGATGTACTGTTCTGGAATATGTTGCGCGAATTGGTGGTTAATCATCTGATAGATACCTTCATAGCGAAGATCACCCTTCTCCACATGCGTACAAAAAACATGGTCATTCGCAGGAGAGCCATAGGTAAAAGCCACAATCTGATTATCCACATATAAGGCACCACCAAGGAGTTCCAACACCTCAAAATGCTGAAAGGCCAATTGGATGGTGTGATATTCGGCAAGGGCGGATTCGTCCTGATTATGTTGGGCTATCCATTCCTCTTCCAGATGCAGGCAATCGGCAATATTTTCGCGCGTAATAGGTTCATAATGAAAAGAGTATAACGACTTGAACTTGTTGACATGATTGCGTTTCTGGGCATATTTGCGACCTTTGAGCGTGCGCAAATCCTCAGCACGGTAGATGTAATCCGCAAAGTCGCGATTGCTGTCAAAAACAAAATCATTAGGGTATTGTTGCTGAAGGAGTTTGCACTCCTCTTCGCTAAGTCCCATCAGTGTAAGCGTCTGGTCATTGCTTTTTGCATCCTCTTCCAAAAGCGGAATAATCTCGGAATAGTTAGGGTTATCTTTTTGAGAAAAAGGAATATATGCCGCCCTTCGTTCGCCGTTAATATGCGCTCGAACGACTAACCATCCATTCGCCTCCGCCCATTGGGTGTGATAGTGTCGCTGCCAACAAAACTGATTGGTGAAAGTGCGATCACAAGTCTGAGAATGTTTTCTCAGAAAGGGCAACATCATCGGTCGATGCTGAATATCAACGGGTTGAAAAAAAAGATGGTTGGCCATAAACAGAAAAAAAAATTGACCTCTTTCACGAGGAAAGAGGTCAGTTAATATATTAAAGTCAATAAATTATCTACTCTTGCCTTGGATTTGGCTACCCACGCGTGACATTGCGCAACGGAAGCCGATATAATCCGTAGCTTCATCCTCGTCCAAATAGCGTCTTGTACCAGGGGAAGACCAGTAAGGGATATCCTTCCAAGAACCACCCTTATACACGCGGGCGTGGTCGCTGACGAGTGAGAAGTCATAGTTACCTGTTCCCTTAGCATACATATAGTCAGTAGCTTCGGCGTTAGTGGTGGCGTTTTTCCAGTCATCCATATTTTTCAGAGACTGCCAGTCACCATCTAAGTAGTTCTTGTTATCAGCGGCGCGATAGTTGCGACGTCTGTCGTTCTTGAAGTCAGATACGGGAACCATCGGAATCTTACCTACGCTATCGCGTTCAGCCACGGTACCATCTTCTAACAGTTTCTTCGTTTCAAAGTAGTTACCACGGAACGGGTTATATTCAGTCACATCATCGTGAGAGCTTTGTCTATAGACATCCATCACCCATTCAGAAACATTACCGCCCATTTGATACAAGCCATAGTCGTTAGGCCAGTCGGAGTTCACTTCTTTGGTGTAGAAACCACCGTCGTTCAAAGCGCTGGCGACACCCATATAGTCACCGCGGCCACGACGTACATTATTCATATATGCACCATAGTATTTCTTGTCTTCGGTACGAAGTTGTGAACCGTTCCACGGATAAACCTTACGCTCTAACACGCGTTCGTTCAACGTATTACCGATAGTACTGTAAGCAGCATACTCCCATTCAGCCTCAGTAGGCAGTCTATATTTCGGCAGAAGGATACCGTCTTCCATCTTCACGTTACGGTATTCACCGCTGGAGATGTATCTGAGACGTTTTTGGCCTTCAGCTTCGTAAGACTCATAAGTCAGGTAAGCATCGGTATTGAAATAGCCTTCTGCAGAAGGGGTTTCTGCGAATTCAATATAACCGCGATCCACGAGAATCTGCTCATTGACACGGTCGGTACGCCAAGCAGCGTAGTTGGTGGCTTGCAACCAGTTCACACCCACAACGGGATAATAACGATAAGCGGGGTGACGGAAGTAGTTTTCCACCATCGGTTCATTGTATCCCAAACGGTCGCGCCAAACGGCCTCATCGGGAACTGCATTGTCGTAAACCACTTTCAAATCTTGGGGAATGAAGACGCGTTCGAGCCAATAGAGGTATTCGAGGTAATCGACATTGGCAATTTCGCACTCATCCATGTAGAAAGAAGCGACGGACACGCGACGTTGGGTGTTATTCCAATCCTTCATCACATCCTCTTCCATTTGACCCATCACAAAGGAACCACCTTCGATAAACACGAGGCCCGGGCCAGTAGCTTGCTCTTCGAAAGGCGCCACTTCAAAGCCGCCGTTCTTGGCGTCATTGTAATTCCAACCAGTAGTAGCGGATTTCTGCTTTTTACAAGAGGACATTCCAAGCAGCAACGCTGCCATGACAAATAATCCTAATAATCTTTTTGCTGTATTCATTGTTATAATTGATTTTCTTTATTGATGTTAAATGGTTAGAAAGAGGGACATTTGAGGTCTTTGATAGCCTTGCGCTTGTTGGGGCAAGGAAGCAGTATTTGCAAGGACACTTCGTGAGCACCGCCAGAGTAGTTGGCGAGCTTACTGATGGTGGCATCGTAAGAATAAGCGATTTTGAACCATTCATATTCTACGCCAAACATCACAATGAAAGCATCCATATTATGATAAGAGATAGGTTGTGTGATAGCCACGCCATTGGTATCGGTACCCATGTACATTTGGCCTTTGTAGGTCAGACCGTGACGAAGCCACATACCGACGGTGAAAGGATAGAAATTCAAGTAGAAACCTTCACTGAAGTAATTGAAATTCTGCTGATGTTGATAGATGAAATTCGGACTGATGGAGATATCGCCGAAGGAAGTCTCTTTCTTACTTTTACGTTTCAAATCGAAGTAACCACCTACGTGGGCGGTCCATTTCACAGGACGATAGTCGTAAGGGCCCAAGCCGTTGGAAATAAATCCTTTAGCACCAAGGATGGGAACGATGTGATGAGCTGCTACACCAAAGTAGAAGTGCGGGGTGTAGCCCAAGAAACCGGCAGCCATGTCGAAGGAGTGAATCGTCAATTGGCCGGGTTGGACTTCAGCAGTTTGATAGACAAAACCGTATTTGGGGTCGATCATATCCGGGAAGGTAAGTTTATCCCAGTTAAGTCCGCGGTTTTCATAAGTGGCTTGCAAGGCAAAGCGCATATTGAAATTTTTGGAGACCTTCAACTTGAAGGAGTACATCAAGCTCGCCGTATAAGTATTGATGATACCGCCTTCACCTGCGCGGTCGCCGAACAACAAAACACCGACACCGCCCGAGAGCTTGTCAAAATGTTCGTCGTAAGAAGCGGTATAAGTCATGAATGTGCCTGGCAATGATGGCCATTGGTCGCGAAAATGGAAAGCGAGACGCGGACATACGTTAGTTCCTGCAAACGCCGGGTTCAGATACAATGGGTTGGCATAATATTGCGAAAACATAGCATCCTGAGCCGTTGCACGCAACCCTGCAAACGCCAAAACTACGGTTAATATGACAGCAATTCGTTTTTTCATATCATTATATTTATAGCGGGCAAAGATACAAAATTATTGAACGTTCCCACTCTTCTTTTTGTTACAATTTTTCTACAATATTTCTAACGACAATTCGTTAGGAAAATTGTGTTTTCTTTTTTTAAATAAACGAACAATGAATAAGAAATCTTGGGTACTATTTAATATTTTTCTTTTAGTTTTTATTCAACTTATTGATATTCAGGCTCAAACCATCCAAAAAAAAATCAATTTTCATTGGAATGAACCCTACTCATATACCACCTACAACGGGTTCAAATCCGATTTTCTCTCCTTTGACAACGCCATATATCGAAACGACTACCCTACCCTTCCTCTTTTTTATGAAATGATTCCTGTTGAAAACTTTTTTAACAATTATGATGTCAAGATTGTGGCCCAAGAATGGGAGAATATGAGTGCAACTGACTGTAGCTTAGTACCTTCCGACTTTCATCAAAAGCAAATCCAGTTCGAAATCAACTCCGCCTACGAAGGGAAGAATCCTTTTACCTTACTTTCGTTTATTCCCATCGTAGAAACCGCCTCTGGTCAATATAAAAGATTGATTTCCATCACTTTATCTATTGATGGAAAACAACCCGTACCTTCAAAGGGAAAGAAAGGATACGCCACCAAATCCGTTTTGTCTTCCGGTCAATGGTTCCAGTTTTCAGTTTCTCAGACAGGAATTTACAAAGTAACATATCAAGATTTGGTCAACATGGGAATGTCAACGCCCATCAATGCCTCGCAATTGGCGGTATTCGGGAATGGCGGGATGATGTTACCCGAAGCTAATTCAGCAAAACGTATTGACGATTTGCAGGAATTGCCCATTTTGGTGTCAGACGGCGGTGATGGCATTATCAATGAGAACGACTATTTCCTCTTCTACGGCCAATCCCCGCATCGCATCAGCTATGACACATTATATCAGCAATTTAAGCACGATTTCAACATCTACTCCGATGCATCTTTCTACTTTGTTACGCAAACCTCAGGCATTGGCGAGAAAAAACGCATACAAACCGTTAATAATGAGAATCTTAATGAGAATTTATCCGTTCAAGATTTCACCTATTTCAACTTTTTTGAAGAAGACCTTTACAATCTTTGTGAATCAGGGAAAAACTGGTTTGGTGAACGTTACGACATCACTTTGAATACGACGCACTCGTTCCAACTTCCCGGCGCACCTATTGGAACCGGAAACATCAGAATCCAAGCTGCTTCTGCCTCTAGTACATCCTCTTTACTCCAAGTCAGCGTGAATAGCAGCAGTATTGGAAGTGCCTCATTATCTGGCGTTTCCAGCCCTTATTTGGCATCTATTTCCACTCGGAGCCTAACTTTCACTCCCTCGTCTAAAGATTTGAACATCGGCATCACCTATAATAAGCCAACTACCTCATCCTCAGCTTATTTGGATTGGATTGAGTTAGAAATACCTTGTACACTGACACTTAGGAACGGAATGACCTCTTTCCGCAATCCTTCTACGGTGGGCAACGGCAATATCACGAGATTCATCATCATCGGTGCTTCCACCTCGGTATCCGTATGGGATGTCACCGATCCCGCGCAAACAGTTAGCTACGCGCTCACTGCCGACGCTCAGGGGGCACACTTCAAAGCCTCCACAGATGTGTTAAGGGAATTCATTGCATTTGACGGTTCCAACTATTTGTCCATCAACCCATTGTCATCCGTTGGAAACCAAAATCTCCATGCCACAGGAAATGTGGATATGGTGATTGTGGCCCATCCCGATTTTCTATCGCAAGCCAACCGTTTGGCGCAATACCGCGCTGAGAACGATGGTTTGAGCGTTAAAGTGGTCACGCCGCAGCAAATTTACAACGAATTTTCGAGCGGTTCACAAGACCCGATAGCCATTCGCGACTATATGAGGATGATATACGATAGAACCAACAAGTCCTATCCGAAATATCTGCTGTTGTTCGGTCGCCCGAGCTACGACTACAGAGGGCGTGTCAATGGAACAGCTATTTATGTTCCTAACTACCAATATCTTTCAAAAGACAAAATCTCTGATCTTTATCAATATTCCAATGATGATGTTTTAGGCTTATTGGATGATAACGAAGGACTTAACGGTGCTGGCTTGGTGGATATCGCCATCGGTCGTTTTCCTTGCAACAGCACGACACAAGCAAATATTGCTGTCGATAAGAGCATTCGTTACAGTGAAAAACGTAATCTGGTGAGCGAAAACTCCTCGCAGATATCCAATTTCGGAGACTGGCGGAACGTCATGGCTTTTGTGGCGGATGATGAGGAGCGCAACGACTTCATGAACAGTGCGGAAACTTATTACAACATCGTTAGTGAGAACAATCCGAATATCAATTTCGACAAGATCTATCTTGATGCTTATCAGCAAGTTTCCAACGCCGGCGGACAACGTTACCCCGATGCGGTCACGGACATCAACAACCGCATGAACCGTGGCTCAATCTTTTACACCTACATTGGCCATAGCGGCAAGGACGGTTGGGCAGCGGAGCGCGTGCTGGAGAACTCAGACATCAACAAATGGACCAACAAGTACAATATGCCCGCACTGCTATCGCTTTCGTGTACTTTTGCTTATTACGACCGCGAAATCCAATCACCTTCCGATTTGATTTTCTTCAACGATAATGGCGGCGCCGTGGCCGTCATTGCCGCCTCGCGCGAAGCTTGGTCAGTCTCTAACCACAACTTCGGAAAATATCTTTTCGAAATGATGTTCACTAAAGATGAGAACGGCAACTTCTACTCTGTCAGCGATTTAGAGAGAAAAGCGAAAAACAGACGCTATCAGACATCATCCTCTTATACCGACTTGTCCATGATGGTCACTTATGGTGATCCCTCATTAAAACTTTCCATACCTATTTATAATATTGTAACGGACTCCATCAATCATGAAGCGGTTGGCAGTTCCATGGACACCGTACGTGCCCTCTCGAAAGTGACGATATGCGGTCACATAGTAGATGATAACTCTCAGATTATCAGCAGCTTTAATGGAACATTATTCCCATCGGTGTATGATAAGAAAGTGAAGACCAAGACATTATTCAACGATCCGGATCCACGCTCGCAACCTTTTGAGTATGAGGTACAAAAGAGCGTATTGTTCAAGGGTAATGTTTCGGTAAAGAATGGACGGTTCCAGTTCTCGTTCTATGTGCCCAAAGACATAGATTATAGTTACGGGAATGGCCGCATCAGCTATTATGCACGCACGGAAAACGTGGATGCTACGGGCGCGTTCACAGATTTCATCATCGGCGGAATGGATACCTCCGGCATCGAAGACCACGAGAATCCTGTGATTGAGCTGTACCTCAACGACGAAAATTTCGTCAATGGAGGCATTACGACGACCAATCCCGTGTTGATTGCCAAGATTTCCGACAACTTCGGCATCAACACCACGGGCAATGGCATCGGTCATGACCTGACTGGCGTTCTGGACCACGCCACGGGCAACAAAATCATCCTGAACGACTACTACCAAACCGAAAAAGACAGTTTCAATCGAGGAATTGTTCGTTACCAACTGCAGGATTTGAAACCCGGAGAGCATTCAATCACAGTGCGAGCGTGGGATGTCAATAACAACAGCAGCGAACAAGAATTGACGTTCAAAGTGGTCAGTGAGGACAAATTCCAGCTGAGTCATGTACTCAATTACCCGAATCCGTTCACTACGCACACGGATTTCTATTTCGAGCACAACCAGCCCGGTGGCACTTTTGACATTCAAGTGCAAATTTACACCATCTCTGGAAAGTTAGTGAAGACCCTCTACGACACGCAAGTGATGGAAGGCAACCGTTGTCGCGGCATCTCTTGGGACGGCTTGGATGACTTCGGCGACAAACTAGCGAAGGGTACCTATTTGTATCGGGTTCGCGTGAAGAATGAGGACGGGAAAACGGCTGAAGCTATAGAGAAGCTCGTGATTTTATAAAAAAAGCTTTTAAGAACAATCTGATTACCAATATCATACAACAATATCATTCTCGAAAAAATTTTTTTTGAGTTATTTGTATAATAAAACGTGCAATGATGCGTTAAGGGGTAGATTTTTTTTCGAATTTTGAATTATAAATAAAGTACATATAAACTCAAATGAACAAATCACTTATGAAAAAAGCAGCATCTATTTTGTCTGTCATGATTCTTTTGTTTACGATGCAGAGTAAAGCTCAAGTTAATCCTCTGGGTCAAGACATTAATGCCATTACTACGGCTGTACCCTTCCTCTCCATTGCGCCGGATTCACGTGCAGGTGCTATGGGTGATATCGGTTGTGCCACTTCCTCTGACGGCAACTCCCAAAGCTACAACCCTGCTAAATATGCATTCAACAAAAACCAATTCGGTTTCAGTATTTCTTACAGTCCTTGGTTGCGTAATTTGGTGAATGACATCAACTTAGCATATCTTACGGGTTATTGGAGAATCACGGATATGGACGCTATCGCCATGTCTTTGCGTTATTTCTCATTAGGTAATATCGAGTTCATGGATCCTAATGGTGAATGGATTAGTACTCAGAAGCCCAATGAGTTCGCCATTGACTTCTCCTATTCTCGTAAGTTGATTGACCAACTGTCCATTGCTATCACACCGCGTTTCATCTATTCCAATTTGACTGCAGGTCAATTTGTTGGTGGTGAAGAGACAAAAGCTGGTTTAGCAGGTGCCGCCGACATTTCTTTGTTCTATGAACAAGATTTCAAGGTCAAAAAAATGAACAACAGCACTTTGCGTGCAGGTTTGTGTATTTCGAATATCGGTAACAAGATGTCCTATTCTTCTGGAACATTGCGTCGTGACTTCCTGCCCACCAACTTGAAGTTGGGTATTGGTTACGAAATGGATTTCGATGGGTATAACAAACTGACTGTCAACGGCGAAATCAACAAACTGTTGGTTCCCACGAACCCCATTTATCAAACAGACAGCATGGGTCATATCGTTTATAACGAAGCTGGTGACCCTGTTATCGCTTACGGTATGAATCCCGATGTCTCTGTGCCTCAAGGTATGATTCAATCATTCTACGATGCTCCTGGTGGTTTCCGCGAAGAGTTGCGCGAAGTAATGTTCGCTGTAGGTGCTGAATACAGTTACCGCAACCTTTTCTTCTTCCGCCTCGGTTTCTTCCATGAAAGCCAATACAAAGGCAATCGTGAGTTCGTTTCCATCGGCGCAGGTCTTAAATACACCGTTTTCGGCTTTGATGTCTCTTATTTGATTGCTACCAGACAATATCACCCGCTGGCTAACACCCTGCGTTTCACCTTGAACTTGGACTTCGTTTCCACGAACAAGAACGAAATTAAGCAACAAAACAGATTCAACTAATTGGGTATGATTGATTTTCGCGTAGGCTTCGGCTACGATTCCCATAGATTTGCCCCCGACAGACCATTGGTCATTGGGGGCATTGTTATTCCCTATCATCTTGGATTGGCAGCCCATTCCGATGGTGATGTGTTGATTCATGCCGTGTGCGACGCCATTTTGGGTGCCGCTGGGCTCCGCGACATCGGTACTTGGTTTCCTGACACAGATGCCACTTGGAAAAACGCCGACAGCACCATGCTTTTGGGTAAAGTGGTAGAAGTTGTCACTTCCAAAGGATGGAAAATCAACAACTTAGATTGCACGCTCATTTTGGAAGCCCCGAAAATGAAACCGCACATTGAGCCGATTATTGAACGATTGTCTCAAATTCTGCAATGTGAACCGGATCGCGTGGCAGTGAAGGCCAAGACGAACGAGAAGATGGGCTTTACGGGCGCGGGAGAGGGCATTGCTGCCACCGCTGCCGTCAGTTTAGTGAAATAGTTAGCTGTTGGTTGTTAGTACTTTAAAGCCAAAAGCTAATAGCTAAATATCCAATAAGTCAAGGGGATGCTTGATGATATGCTGGGCACCGGCTTCTTGTAGCTCTTCCAACGGACGATAGCCCCACAGCACACCGACAGGGGTAACGCCTGCGTTACGCGCTAAAAGCATATCCGTGGCAGTATCGCCAACATGCAGTGCATCAGTAATTTCGCAACCCACATGACGTAAAATATCGTACATGATTTGCGGGGCAGGTTTCACAGGAATGCCTTCGCGCTGACCAAAAAGTGCATCGAAACGGATGGTGGGGAAGTATTTGGCCATCAACGGCTCCACCGCAATGTGCGCTTTGTTCGTGGCCACAGCAATCTTCAATCCACGGGATTTCAACTCCGTCAAAAGTTCTGTAATTCCTTCATATACAGTTGTTTTATCCTCCATGTGGATTCGATAGTAATCCAAAAATTCCTGCTGGCATTTTGTTATTTGCGGGTCGTTCAGTTCCTCTGGCGGCAAAACACGTTCGATGAGTTTGCGCATGCCATCGCCCACAAAATAGCGATAAGCATCAACGGGATGTATTGGAAAACCATGTTGTTGCAGCATCCAATTGGCCGAATCCGCCAAATCCTCCAACGAATTGATCAAGGTTCCGTCCAAATCGAATACGACTAATTTCTTGGAATATATCATCTGAAAAAGAATCGTTTTTTTTGAGGCGGCAAAGGTACAATTTTTTCAAGATTCACAAAAAAAGCGTACTTTTGCACCCTAATTTTTGAATATGTTAAAGATAGAAGATTTACACGTATCCATCAAGGATAGAGAGATATTGAAAGGCGTGAATTTGGAGGTAAAAGCGGGGGAAGTACACGCCATTATGGGCCCGAACGGAACGGGCAAGAGCACACTTGCATCGGCGATTGCCGGCAAAAGCGGCTACGAAGTGACGCAGGGAAATGTCTGGTTCAAAGGCAAAAACCTGCTGGATTTGTCGATTGAGGACCGCGCCCGCGAAGGCGTCTTCATTGGCTTCCAATACCCGGTGGAGATTCCCGGCGTAAGCATTGCCAACTTCATGCGCACTGCCCTCAACGAGGTGCGCAAATACCGCGGCCTCGACCCGCTTAACGGCGCTCAATTCCTCAAACTGATGGCCGAAAAGCAGAAGGTGGTGGAACTGACTGACAAACTCAGCAACCGTTCCGTGAACGAAGGCTTCTCCGGTGGCGAGAAAAAGCGCAACGAAATTTTCCAAATGGCGCTCCTCGACCCCTACCTCGCCATCCTCGACGAGACTGACTCTGGACTTGACATCGACGCGCTCCGTGTGGTGGCCAACGGCATCAACCACCTGCGCGGCGAAGATAAAGCCATCATCGTTATCACCCACTATCAGAGACTGTTAGACTACATCGTTCCCGATGTGGTACACGTGCTTTTCGATGGTAAAATCGTGAAATCGGGTCCGAAAGAGCTCGCCCTCGAACTGGAAGAGCGCGGTTACGACTGGATTAAGGAAGAATACGAACAGGGCAAGTTATGAGAGCGTTTACACAATTCATCCAGCAGCTTTTCAACGAAAATCAGGCGCAATATCCTG
>Ga0310786_10002275_pt1 | contig 29602 bp, 21 predicted proteins | sample AusTroGonzalo_MG_FD_203881 | JGI IMG/M metagenome (GOLD analysis project Ga0310786, IMG submission 203881) | Bovine rumen microbial communities from tropical cattle in Woodstock, Queensland, Australia - Gonzalo_03 (v2) (version 2) | ecosystem: Host-associated > Mammals > Digestive system >...
CAGATTGAGAAAGCCAAGATTGAGATTGCACCCGAAGACTTCCGCGAGGGCCTTACAGCAGTGATTAGCATCAAGGTGGCCGAGCCCCAGTTTGAGGGACAGACCAAGACCAAGCTTGGCAACTCAGAGGTCGCTGGTGCGGTTCAGCAGGCCGTAGGCGAGGCTTTGGCCAACTATCTGGAGGAGCATCCGAAGGAGGCCAAGATGATCTGCGACAAGGTGGTTCTGGCTGCTACGGCCCGTATCGCCGCCCGCAAGGCCCGCGAGAGCGTGCAGCGCAAGAGTCCCATGACAGGTGGTGGCCTGCCTGGCAAACTCGCTGACTGCTCCAAGAAAGACCCCAAAGAGTGTGAGATATTCCTCGTCGAGGGTGACTCCGCTGGTGGTTCAGCGAAACAAGGCCGTCATCGTGAATTCCAGGCTATCCTTCCGTTGAGAGGTAAGATCCTGAATGTGGAGAAGGTTCAGTGGCACCGAGTGTTTGAGTCAGAATCGGTAATGAACATCATCCAGAGTATCGGCGTGCGCTTTGGTGTTGAGGGCGAGGGTGACCGTGAAGCCAATATCGAGAAACTGCGTTACGACAAGATTATCATCATGACCGATGCCGACGTCGATGGCTCGCACATCGACACGCTGATCATGACGCTCTTCTACCGCTTCATGCCGCAAGTTATCCAGGGAGGTCATCTTTATATTGCTACTCCACCGCTCTATAAGTGTACTTATAAGAAAGTGACGGAATACTGCTATACAGACCAGCAGCGTCAGGCCTTTATCGACAAGTACGTAGCAGGCGACGAGAACGCGACAGCCTTCCATACGCAGCGCTACAAAGGTCTTGGTGAGATGAACCCGGAGCAGCTTTGGGAAACCACCATGAATCCTGAGAACCGTCTGCTGAAGCAGGTAACCATCGAGAATGCCGCTGAGGCCGACGAGATCTTCTCGATGCTGATGGGTGACGACGTAGAGCCTCGCCGACAGTTCATTGAGAAGAATGCAACGTACGCGAATATCGACGCATAACAATAAATCCCCGCCAGCCGGCGGGGATTAATTTTAATTATAGACTTTCGCTTTTCGTTTACCGCGAAGCACGGCCAGGGCATTGAGGGCCAAAGCCTCCATCTCGTCTTCGCCAGGGAAACAGCGGATGGGTGCGAGAAAGCCTATACGTTCTCGCAGACGACTCACGATATATTCTGAACGCGCCAAACCACCTGTCAGCAGGATAGCATCGATATGGCCACAGAGCACGGCGCTCTCAGAAGCGATATTCTTCGCCACATGATAGATCATGGCATCGAGGATGAGTTTGGCATGTTTGTCGCCATAGTCTTCGATACGTCGGATAATCTCCTTGACATCGTTTGTTCCCAAGTGGGCATTGAGACCTGCCTTGCCCGCAATACGTTTAAGGAGTTGTTTTTCGTTGTACTTACCACTGAAGCAGAGACGAATCAAGTCGGCTGCAGGCAAGGTTCCTGCACGTTCCGGCGAGAACGGCCCCTCGCCATCCAAAGCATTATTGGCATCCACTGCCCTGCCCTTCTCATGAGCGGCTACTGAGATACCTCCTCCCATGTGGCAGATAATCAGGTTCAGGTCTTCATATTCCTTTCCGATCTCAGCAGCATAGCGACGGGCGATGGCACGCTGGTTCAGCGCATGCCAGATGCAGATGCGGTTCATCAACGGAGAACCTGAAATGCGTGCATAATCATTCAGTTCGTCGACAACCCCAGGGTCTGCTATAAACGAGCGACAGTTGGGGATGCTGGCAGCAATCTCGTGGGCAATCAGGCAACCGAGGTTGCAAGCGTGGTTATGCAAGGCGATGCCGCTATGGGTATCCTGAATCATCAGGTCGTTGATTTCGTAAGTACCGCCCTCAAGAGGTTTCACCAGTCCACCACGACCAATCACGGCGTCAAAATCTAAGGGGAGGTCGGCTTTGCGAAGCTCGTCGATGACCAGTTGTTTCCGAAAGTCCTGTTGCTCAATAACATCGTCGAAGCGGGCGAGATCGTCAGGCGTATGCACGATATTCCTGACGAGGATAGAGGTCTCGTCTTCAAAGACGGCCATCTTCGTGGACGTGGAGCCAGGATTTATTACTAATATTTTCATCTTTATCTCTTCTTATGTTTAGAGTTTAGAGTTTAGAGCTGAATACCTTGCAAGCCCTTCCGTCTATAAAAGTAATCATCTATAAACTATAAACTTTAAACTATAAACTATTTATATTGCGGCTAATGCCAGACTATAATATTTGGATTCCGGACTGTCGGCCCGCGACGGCAACACGCAACAGCACTGGGTGCCTTGCAAGACACCTGCGGTCTTAGCATAGCCGAAGAGTGTAAGCGTCTTGTAGAACACATTACCGGCCACAATATCCGGAAAGATAAGCGCATCAGCTTGACCATCGATAACAGAACGGATACCTTTCTCATGAAGACTCACAGAATCGAGCGACGTCTTCAGGTCGAGGGGACCATCGATGATACAACGTCCGAACTTGCCCGTCTGCGCCTCAGCGATAATCTCCAGATAGTCGACAGTATAGGGAAAGGTCTTGGCACTCACTTTCTCTGCACAATGGATGAGTGAGATACGAGGCTCCTCGATACCCAGAGCGTGGCAGACATAATTCATATAATGTATCTGCTGGCGACGCTGGGCCTCAGTAGGCACAGGGATGACGGCTGCATCGGTGAAAAAAAGCAGCTTCTCATACTTTGGAATCTCAGCCATTGCCACATGAGTAAGCACATGACCAGGACGGATGATGCCTTTCTCCTTGTCTAATATCGCGCGCAAGAGCACATCGGTATTAATCAGGCCTTTCATGAGGATGTCGGCCTCGCCGTTCTTACACAGCGCCACAGCTCTGCGAGCACACTCTTCCTTGTCGTCACCATCCACGTAGATGGGTTCGATGAATCCCATTTCCTTGCCTTTCTCCACTGCATATCGTGTACTGGCATCGTTGGCACAGACAACAGCTACGCGCTTCTTATCTCCTCGCTGCTGGAGGAAGATAATCATATCGTTTAATGTCTTTATAGGTTGCATTGCTTTATAATTTTTGGTTTTATGCTGCAAATATACAAAATATTTTGTATCTTTGCAAGCGAATAACCAAAAAACAATAATTATGAGGCAATATCTGCTCATTTCCGCCATTTTCTGTCTGACAGTAACGGCGCAAACCACCCAAGCACCGATGGTGCTGAAGTATGACAAACCAGCGACTTATTTTGAGGAATCGCTGCCGATCGGTAACGGAAAGATCGGTGCCCTGGTCTATGGTGGCACTGATGACAACATCATCTACCTGAACGACATCACTTTCTGGACAGGCAAACCCGTGGACCGCAACCTCGATGCCGATGCTCACCAATGGATTCCAGAGATCCGCAAAGCACTTTTCAACGAGGACTATGCCCTGGCCGATTCCCTGCAGTTGCATGTTCAAGGTCCTAACTCGCAGCATTTCCAGCCACTCGGCACGCTGCATATCAAGGATCTGGGCTTAGGCGAAGTCAGCAACTACCACCGCAGCCTCAACCTCGACAGTGCGATTATTAAGGATAGTTATGTGCGTGACGGTGCATCCATCACGAGAGAATACTTCGCCTCGAACCCGGATAAGCTCATTGCCATCCGACTGCGAGGCGATATCAACTGCCGCATCGCCCTGACGGCGCAGGTGCCTCATAAGGTAAAGGCCATCCCCACACAACTGACGATGACGGGCCATGCCACAGGCAATCCCCAGGAGAGCATCCACTTCTGTACGATGCTCAACGTGAAAACAGATGGAGAGGTGTCGGCAGCCGACTCCTCGCTGACCATCACAAAGGCCAAAGAAGCAATCATCTATATTGTCAATGAGACCAGCTTTAACGGCTTCGACAAGCACCCTGTCAATGAGGGAGCACCCTATTTGGAAAACGTCGCCAATGATATCTGGCACACGCAGAACTTCAGCTTTGACGAGTTCTACGGAAGGCATCTCGCAGACTATAAGGCCATCTACGACCGCGTGAAGCTGAGATTATCCGGAGATTCCGGACAATCCGGAGATTCTGGAAATACCGATGCCCTGCTGAAAGCCTATACCGACGGCGGTGGCCAGAGCCGCTACCTCGAAGAGCTCTACTTCCAGTTCGGACGCTATCTGCTTATCTCCTCTTCGAGAACGGAGAATGTGCCTGCCAATCTACAGGGTCTCTGGACGCCCCATCTCTGGTCGCCCTGGCGTGGTAACTACACCGTTAACATCAACCTCGAAGAGAATTACTGGCCTGCCTTTGTGGCCAATATGGCAGAGATGGCACAGCCCCTCGACGGCTTTGTGAAGGCCTTAGCGGCCAACGGTCAATACACAGCTAAGAACTATTATGGCATCCAGGAGGGCTGGTGTTCGAGCCACAACTCTGATATCTGGGCGATGACCAATCCCGTCGGCGAGAAGAACGAGAAACCAGAATGGGCAAACTGGAACTTAGGCGGTGCCTGGCTCGTTCATACGCTTTGGGAGCGCTACCTGTTCACGCAGGACAAGGAATACCTGCGCACAGTGGCCTATCCACTGATGAAGGGGGCTGCACAGTTCTGTCTGCGCTGGCTCATCGAGAATCCCAAGGCACCTAGTGAACTGATTACCGCCCCCAGCACCTCGCCAGAGAACGAATACAAGACAGACAAGGGCTATCACGGTATGACCTGCTATGGCGGTACGGCCGATCTGGCAATTATCCGTGAGCTCTTCATCAATACCATCGCTGCAGGCAAAATCCTTGGCGAGAAAAACAAGGAAATGGAAAAAGCCCTCGCCCGTCTGCACCCCTATACCATCGGTCACATGGGTGATATCAACGAGTGGTATTACGATTGGGACGACTGGGATTTCCAGCACCGCCACCAGAGCCATCTCATCGGACTCTATCCTGGGAATCACTTGACAGATGCGAGGCTACAAAAAGCCGCTGAAAAATCGTTGGAGATCAAAGGCGACAAGACCACAGGCTGGAGCACTGGCTGGCGCATCAATCTCTGGGCGCGTCTGCATAAGCCGGAACAGGCCTTCCATATCTATCAGAAGCTGTTGACGTATGTCTCACCGGATAAGTATCGTGGTCCTGACCGTCGTCGCAGCGGAGGTACATACCCCAACCTCATGGATGCCCATCCGCCTTTCCAGATTGATGGTAACTTCGGTGGGACAGCGGGTGTCTGTGAGATGCTGATGCAATCCTCAATGGTCAGTGGTCAGTGCTCAATAGAATTACTGCCTGCGCTACCTGAACAGTGGAAGGATGGTGCCGTCAGCGGCCTCTGTGCCCGTGGTGGCTTCGAGATATCATTTGAATGGAAGAATAGCAAGGTGCGCAACTGTGAGATAAAGGCAAAGAAGGCCGGCACTGTCAACTTATTCTATAATGGTCAGCAGAAAACCGTCAAGCTGAAAGCCGGACAGACACAGAACGTCAAAACTTGGTAACTTTTTCTCCCCCTGAGTAGGGGGAGCCAGAGGAGGTCTGAACAATCGCTCTTATGCGGCAGATCAGACCACCCCTAACCCCATTCCCGAGCAAAGCTCGCCTACCCGTAGCCTTTCCTACTCAGGAGGGGAAATTAAAGGTATCCCTGCGCCTTTAATTCGGCGACGGTATCAAGCAACTCCTGATACCAGGCTTCGCCAAAGCGACGGATGAGCGGATCACGGAGGAACTCATATAAAGGGAGATTCTCTTCAGTGCCTTTGGCAATGGCCATCTTACAGACATCCCAACGGTTGTAGTTCAAGCCGACAAGACCACCGCCAAGGCGCTTTTCGCGGATGGGATAAAGCGCACAACTAACAGGCTTACAGAAATGGGTCTTACCTGCTCTGTAAGCCTTTTCTAAGGCACAAAGACAACAATTATGGATGCCAAACAGTTCGCCATAATAGGTGAAGACACAGTCCTTTCCTCCTACAATGCTAGTCACAAGATCACCCTCCTGATCAGTATAAGCCACGCCCTGCTTGTCGATGACAGACTGAGCCGAGGCAGAAAGATCATTCCATACTATATCGACACATTCTTCGATTTCCCCGATTTCTTCGAGAGTTACAGGAGCACCCGCATCGCCTTCAACACAGCACTGACCCTTACAAGCACTCAAGTCACAACAGAACTTCTCCGTCAGAATCTCTGACGAGAGCAGCACATCGCCGACTTGAATGATGGGAGGAAGCTTCATGAGAAGTGAATAGTGAATAGCGAACAGTGAATAGTACAGTTACCAGGCGATGGGAGCCATACCGTTCTGCTCCAGATAGGCATTGCAGCGGGAGAACTGATGCTGGCCAAACCAGCCACCACGATTCGCACTAAGGGGGGAGGGATGGACGCTCTCGAGTACCAGATTGCGACTCTTGTCAATCATATAAGCCTTGCCACGGGCATAGCCGCCCCAAAGCATATAGACGATATGCTCACGATGCGTGGCCAAAGCCTGTATCGCAGCATCCGTAAACTTCTGCCACCCCAGTGCAGAATGACTGTTCGCCTGATGGGCTCTCACCGTCAGCGAGGCATTCAGTAGCAGTACACCCTGCTCTGCCCAGCGTGTGAGATTGCCCGAAGAAGGAATGGGCGTACCCAGATCGGCCTGAATCTCCTTAAAGATATTCTGCAAAGAAGGGGGAAACATCACACCATCCTGCACAGAGAAACTCAGTCCGTGTGCCTGACCCGGCTCGTGATAGGGATCCTGTCCGATAATCACCACTTTCACCTTGTCGAACGGACAAAGATTGAAGGCATTGAAGATCAGTTTACCAGGAGGATAGCACGTGGTAGATTGATACTCCTGTCGCACGGCCTGAGTCAGCTGCGCGAAATAAGGCTTCTCAAACTCGCCTTGCAAATATTGTTTCCAAGATTCCTCTATCTGTACTGCCATTAGCACGCATATTATTTCTCCCCCTGATTAGGGGGAGTTAGAGGGGGTCTGAGCAAGCGCTGAATTTAAGATTGTTCAGACCACCCCTAACCCCTCCTACTCAGGAGGGGAAGGAATTAGTCTATAATCAGGTTCTCACCCGTCATGTCGCTGGGCTGCTCCAGACCCATGATATGCAGGATGGAGGGAGCCACGTCAGCCAGACGACCGTCTTTCACAGTGGCGCTGTTGTTGTTCGTCACATAGATAAACGGCACAGGGTTCAGAGAGTGTGCAGTATTGGGTGTGCCGTCGGGATTGATGGCGTTGTCTGCATTACCGTGGTCGGCAATGATGATGGCCTCGTAGTCATTGGCCTTCGCAGCCTCGATTACCTCGCGAACGCAGTTGTCAACAGCCCATACAGCCTTGGCAATGGCATTGTAGATACCCGTATGACCCACCATATCACCATTGGCAAAGTTTACGACGATGAAATCGTACTTAGCCTCGTTGATGGCAGCCACGAGCTTATCCTTCACCTCATAGGCACTCATCTCAGGCTTCAGGTCGTAGGTAGCCACCTTCGGAGAGGGCACCAGGATACGATCCTCACCCTCGTAGGGAGCCTCACGACCACCATTGAAGAAGAACGTCACGTGAGCATATTTCTCCGTCTCAGCGGTATGCAACTGCTTCTTGCCCTGCTTTGAAAGATACTCGCCCAGCGTGTCCTCAACGTTCTCCTTGGGGAAGAGGATGTGAACGCCCTTGAAATTGGCATCGTATGGGGTCATACAGTAATACTGCAGTCCAGGAATGGTCTTCATGCCCTGCTCTGGCATATCCTCCTGAGTTAGCGCGATGGTCATCTCCTTGGCACGGTCGTTACGGAAGTTGATGAAGATGACAACGTCACCCTCTTCGATACAACCATTGACAGAAGCATTGTGGATAGGCTTGATGAACTCATCGGTCACGCCCTCATCGTAGCTCTCCTGCATGGCCTGCACCATATCCGTAGCCTGCTTACCAGTGCCGTTGACGATCAGGTCGTAACCCTCCTTGACACGCTCCCAACGCTTATCGCGGTCCATCGCATAGAAACGTCCCACGATTGAAGCGATAGCAGCATCATTCGCAGCGCAGACATCGCTCACCTGCTGAATGAAGCCCTTACCACTCTTGGGGTCGGTATCACGACCATCCATATAGCAATGCACAAACACCTGGTTCTTCAGACCGTATGCCTTACCTATCTCGATGAGCTTAAACAGATGATCGAGGCTGGAGTGCACACCGCCGTCGGAAGTCAGACCCATCAGGTGCAGCTTCTTATTGTTCTCCTTAGCGTAGGTGTAAGCAGCCTTCACCTGAGGATTCTCCATGATAGAGCCGTCCTTGCAGGCGCGGTTGATCTTCACTAAGTCCTGATACACAATGCGTCCTGCACCGATATTCAGGTGACCCACCTCAGAGTTACCCATCTGACCATCAGGCAGACCTACGTCTTCACCAGAGGCCTGGAGCTGAGAATGAGCTGATGTTGCTGTTAACAGATCGAGGTAAGGTGTGGGGGTATTGAAAATCACATCACCCTTACCATGCTTACCGATTCCCCATCCATCGAGAATCATCAATAATGCTTTCTTTGCCATAATCTTATTACTAACTTTAAACGTACGTTCTTTATTGCGGCTGCAAAGGTACTCATTTTCAATGAGACCACCAAATTTACGCTTCAAATTCTAAACTCAACTGACCATCGCCTAACAGATTATAACTCTTACGATGATAAGGCGTGATGCCAAACTGCCTGATGGCCTCACGATGCTTCTTCGTGGGATAGCCTTTGTTCGAAAGCCAGTCGTACTGAGGATACTCTTCTGCAAGCTTATTCATATAATCATCACGATAGGTCTTGGCGAGGATCGAAGCCGCAGCGATGGAGAGATATTTGCCATCGCCCTTCACGATAGTTGTGTGAGGGAGTTTTTGATAAGACTTGAAGCGGTTACCGTCGACGATAATCGCCTCTGGGCGCACCTTTAACTGATCCAAAGCCCTATGCATTGCTAGAATCGAAGCATTGAGGATGTTTATCTTATCGATTTCCTCAGGCGTGACGATACCCACAGCCCAGGCAATTGCGTCGCGCTCAATCATCTCACGCAACTGATAGCGGCGTTTCTCTGTCAACTGCTTGGAGTCGTTAAGGAGCTCATTCTGATAGTCCTCAGGCAATATCACCGCTGCCGCATACACACTGCCTGCCAGACAGCCACGTCCAGCTTCGTCGCAGCCTGCCTCAATCTTTCCCTCATAATAATTATTCTTCAGCATCGGTATATTTTTTTGCTGTGTTTGTCCGATGCCATTAAAACATCTGACTGACTCGGCGAATGCCGGCCACGAGAGCATCGACTTCCTCCTTGGTATTATAAAGTGCAAACGAGGCTCTCACAGTACCTGAAATGCCCAGTCTGTCCATCAACGGCTGAGCACAATGATGCCCCGTTCTAACGGCAATGCCTAAACGATCGAGCAAGGTGCCCATATCCAAGTGGTGAATGTCACCTACGTTGAAACTCACCACCGCATCACGGGGATGCTGAGGGCCATAAATATGCATATTGGGGATGGTCATCAACTGCTCCATGCAGTAGCTGGTGAGCGCTTGTTCATGCTGCTGGATGGCCTCGAAGCCGAGCGCCGAGAGATAGTCGATGGCTTGGGCGAGACCATGGGTAGCAATATAATCAGGGGTACCAGCTTCAAACTTAAAGGGCAGACGCTCGAAAGTGGTCTTCTCCCAAGTCACTTTGTCGATCATCTCACCACCCCCCTGATAAGGAGGCAGCTTTTCGAGCCATTCCTCCTTGCCATAAAACACACCGATGCCCGTAGGTCCATACATCTTATGTCCGCTGAAAGCAAAGAAGTCACAATCCATCGCTTGCACGTCTATTTTGAAGTGTGGGGCACTCTGAGCACCATCCACCAAAACAGGAATACCATGCGCATGAGCCACCTTAATAAGGTCCTCCACAGGATTCACAGTGCCTAACACATTGCTCACATGGGCGATGCTGATAAGCCTTGTTTTCTCGTTGATGTATGTTGCGATGTCATCGCAACTTACTAAACGTCCATCATCCGTAATGGGGATATGCTTCACCACAATGCCCCGTTTCTGGGCCTGCAGCTGCCAGCTGACGATGTTCGAGTGATGTTCCATCTCAGTAACAATCACTTCATCACCCTCCTTCATCTGGCTTTCGCAGAACGACGAAGCCACGAGATTTATTGCCTCTGTCGTACCTCGTGTAAACACAATCTCTTCGATCTTCGAGGCGTTGATAAACGCACGCACCTTCTCCCGTGCAGCCTCATGCAAATCCGTTGCCTGCTGTGAGAGATAATGCACCCCGCGATGCACATTGGCATTCACGTTGAGATACTCATCCCGCATAGCATCAAGCACACACAGCGGTTTCTGTGTGGTGGCAGCATTGTCGAGATACACCAGTGGTTTGTTATAAACCTCCCTCGACAGGATGGGGAAATCCTCCCTTATCTTTTTGATATCGTACATAACTACTTACAGAGTTTACAACCTGTGCATTTGTTCAATTCGCCACGGAAGCGCTTTTCCACCAGATAGTGAAGACGGTCGCGGAGAGGTTCCAGCTGCATGTGGTCGATGACCTCATTAATGAAGGCATTCTGCAGCAGGAGTTTTGCCTCGTTGAGCGAGATGCCACGCTGACGCATATAAAAAAGGGCAGCATCGTTAAGCTGACCAACGGTGGACCCATGGGCACATTTCACATCGTCTGCATAGATCTCCAGCATCGGCTGGGTAAACATACGCGCCTCCTTGGTAGCCGTCAGATTCTGATTGGTCATCTGCGAGGTGGTCTTCTGGGCCCCATGCTCTACGAGCACACGACCAGCAAAAGCACCTACTGCCTTATCGTCGAGCACGTATTTATAAAGTTCGTTTGAGGTGCAATGCGACACCTTATGGATGATGAGCGTATTGTTATCGACATGCTGCTCCTTGTCGGCAATCACGCAGCCATAACACTGACATTCGGCACCCTCGCCCGAAAAAGTGAGATTGAGTTTATTACGGGTGGCACCATTATGTAGGGTGATGACATTGTGGTTCACCCGACTATTGGCCTGCTGGTCGATATAGACATTGCTCATACGCACATTCTTATAATGGGTCTCTTCGAGGCAATAGAGATCAAGTGAAGCGTTCTCACCCACGTATGCCTCGATGACCTGCGTTGCCAAGAAGTTACGATCGTCGGCAGCATGATCACAGAAGAGCATCTTGATTTCAGCACCCTCTTCGAGGATGATGAGCACACGACGGTTGACCATAAGATCGGGCACCTGACGCTGCGCATTTTGAGGAGTAGCTTTCAGGATATTGATTACCTGAATGGCACGATCAACCTTCACATTCTTGGGCACATAGACCAACATACCGTCCTGAGCAAGCATCGTGTTGAGAGCCGTGATGGCATCCTCGGAGGTCTTGGCCAGATGAGCGTAGTATTTCTCGATGAAATGGGTGTTTTCACGCAACGACCCCACGATGACGCCCTCAGGTAAATGTCCCTTTGGCTTATCATCGCGATAGAACATATCGTTGACGACGAAATAGAGCGAGGTCGAGAGATTAGGCACATCGCAGCGGAAGGCCGTATAAGGATCGACGGGGATTTCGAGACGATTGAGGTTTACGCCATAGTCAGGGGCAAAGAGTTTCTGGATATCAGTATACTTATAGCGCTCTACCTTCTTCGATGGGAAGCCCTGCTTGCGGAAGTCCTCAAAAGCCTCATCGCGCACAGCATTCATGGCCTCTGGAGCATGAGAGAATATCATCTCCCGTGCCTGCTGATAGAGATCAATATATTGTTGTTCACTATTCATTATTCACTATTCACTAGGGCGCAGCCCGCTTATTCCTCTCCGATTTCTTCTTTTATCCAGTCGTAGCCGTGCTCCTGAATCTGCTTGGCAAGATCAGGACCACCCGTCTTCACAATGCGTCCTTTATAGAGCACATGCACAAACTGAGGTTTGATCATCTCCAACAAGCGATCGTAGTGCGTGATAACGATACACGAGGTCTCTGGTGTCTGAAGTTTGTTGACGCCCTCAGCCACAATACGCATGGCATCGACATCGAGACCAGAGTCTGTCTCGTCAAGGATGGAGAGCTTGGGCTCCAACATCGCCATCTGGAAAATCTCGTTGCGCTTCTTCTCACCACCACTGAAGCCCTCGTTCACAGAACGGTTGGCCAGTTTGCTGTCGAGTTCTACAATCTTGCGCTTCTCACGTTGCAGCTTCAGGAACTCAGCCGCATTCATCGGCTCCAGACCCTGATACTTGCGTTTCTCGTTGATGGCAGCTTTCATGAAGTTGGTCATCGAGACGCCAGGGATCTCCACAGGATACTGGAACGAAAGGAAGAGGCCTTCATGTGCCCTGTCCTCTGGTTTCATCTCCAAGAGATTCTTGCCATTGAAATAAGCCTCGCCATCCGTAACCTCATAGAGCGGATTGCCCACGAGCACAGCAGAGAGCGTACTCTTGCCAGAGCCATTGGGACCCATGATGGCGTGGGTCTCGCCATCGTTAATCACGAGGTCGATGCCTTTTAATATCTCTTTCTCGCCAATCTTGGCGTGTAAGTTTCTGACTTCTAACATCTATTCTTTGTTTATAGTTTAGAGTTTATTGTTTATAGATGATTACCCGACTGTGCCCTCAAGTGAAACACTAAGCAATTTCTGAGCCTCAACGGCAAACTCCATAGGAAGCTTCTGAAGCACTTCCTTGGCATAGCCATTAACGATGAGTCCGACAGCCTGTTCTGTGGGAATGCCACGCTGGTTGCAGTAGAAGAGCTGGTCTTCGCTGATCTTCGAAGTGGTAGCCTCGTGCTCAAAGATGGCCGTATCGTTGTGTACGTCCATATAAGGGAAGGTGTGAGCACCACAGTCAGAGCCTAAGAGCAACGAGTCGCAAGAACTATAGTTGCGAGCATTATCGGCAGTAGCCGCTGCACGCACCAAACCACGATAGCTGTTCTGCGAATGACCAGCCGAGATACCTTTCGAGATAATCGTCGACTTAGTATTCTTACCAATGTGAATCATCTTCGTGCCCGTATCCGCCTCCTGATAATTATTGGTGACGGCTACCGAATAGAATTCAGCCTGCGAATTGTCGCCTCTTAAGATACAAGAGGGATATTTCCAGGTGATAGCAGAGCCCGTCTCTACCTGTGTCCAGGAGAGTTTGGAGTCGACTCCACGCAAATCGCCACGCTTCGTCACGAGATTCAACACACCTCCCTTACCATTTTCGTCGCCAGGATACCAGTTCTGAACGGTGGAGTATTTCACTTCTGCCCGATCTTTGACGATAATCTCCACGATGGCTGCATGCAGCTGGTTTTCGTCGCGCATCGGCGCTGTACAGCCTTCGAGATAGGAGACATAAGCATCATCGTCGGCAATGATCAACGTACGCTCAAACTGGCCCGTATTTCGGGCATTGATACGGAAGTAGCTGCTCAGTTCCATCGGACAGCGCACGCCCTTGGGGATGTAGACAAACGAGCCATCAGAGAAGACGGCCGAGTTCAGCGCTGCAAAGAAATTATCCTTATAGGGCACTACCGATCCCAGATATTCGCGCACCAGGTCAGGATGCTCCTTGATGGCATCGCCTATCGAACAGAAGATGACGCCTTTCTCGCGTAGTTTCTCCTTGAAGGTGGTCTTCACGCTGACAGAGTCCATGATGGCATCGACAGCCGTGTTGCCGCTCAAAGCCAGACGCTCCTCAAGGGGAATGCCAAGCTTATCGAAGGTCTTTTCCACCTGAGGGTCGATAGCAGCGGTGGAACCGCTGCCTACTGAACCAGAGGGTTTCTTGGCAGTCGGATCCGCATAATAGCTGATGGCCTGATAGTCGATCTCAGGCACATGAACATGCCCCCATTTGGGCTCTGTCTGCTCCTGCCAGTAACGAAAAGCTTTCAGGCGGAACTCAAGCATCCACTCAGGTTCCCCCTTCTTGGCAGAGATGAGCCGAACGACATCCTCATTCAGCCCTTTCTCGATGATTTCTGTATGTACATCCGTCGTAAAGCCGAACTCATATTTCTGCTCAGCAATACGACGCACAAGTTTGTTATCGTCTTTTCCCATATTTAATAGCCAAAATGGTCAGGTCGTCACTTTGCTCCGCACCATCTACAAACCGATGAACACCCTCGATCATCTGATCAATGATGATGTCAGGCTGATTCTTGCCATCCTTCACCAACGACTCCGCAATACTAATGATACGCTGAACGCCAAACAGCGCATGGCCTGGGTCTTCAGCCTCATTGAGGCCATCAGTATAGAGGAAGATGGTGGTTCCTGGCTCGATGGTCATCTCCTGCTTCGTGAAGGGCATGCCAGGCATGGCGCCAACTGGCAGATTATGATCACAAGGAAGCGTGCTAACCAGATTTCCAATAAGCATCGCATAGTTGTGACCAGCATTACAATAGCTGAGATGTCCGTTTTCGAGATCCAGCACACCCACAAAGAGTGTGACGAACATATTCGTATCGTTATTTTCCGACATGGCATCGTTGAGTGTCCTGACAATCTCATCGGGTTCTGCCACATGAGCGGAGATATTACGGAACAAGGAACGTGTGACAGCCATCACCAATGATGCAGGCACACCCTTTCCCGATACGTCGCCTATGCAGAAGAACAGCTTTTCCTTGCGGATATAGAAGTCGAAGAGGTCGCCACCTACATCCTTGGCTGGCGTCAGTGAGCCGTAGATATCAATATCGTCACGCTCAGGATAAGGCGGAAAGGTCTTAGGCAACATCGACATCTGAATGTCGTGCGCCACCTTCAGTTCGTTCTCAATAGCAGCCTTCGAAGCAGTGGTTTCCTTCAGTTCGTCCATATAATGGCCGAGTGCGTGCTGCATCTCCTCGAAGGAATCGCGCAACTGTCGGATCTCGTCATAATGCTTCAGTTGGGGCAAAGGAGCATTGAAATTACCCTTCGCTACCTCATCAGCCGATGCAGCCAGCTGGCCCAGTGGTCGGGTGACACGCTTGGCCACAAACTTACCGACAAAACGCACCACCAACAAGGCGAGACCGACCAATATCAGTAGGACGATTCCTACTATCATAGCAACAGCATTAAGCAGTCTATTCGGTACAGCAAGGGCGATAGACCAGTTCGTATGTGCTATTGGACTATAAAAGATGTAGGCTTTATTCCCATCGAAATCGAAGAAGCTGAAGGAATCATCCATACCATTTTTGTCTTTATAGCTGCCATACTTCCCTGCCACCATCTGACGGCCAATATGGTCGTCGATGGTGTCATTCGTTGCCTTAGCCAAGTCGAAATAATTCTTTCTGAGCGCATAACTGCTGTCTCGGTGGGCAATATACGTTCCATCCTTGTTGATGATGAAATTCAAGCACCCAAAATCCATCAATTGTCTGAAGTTCCAAAAGAGCGATTCATCATTGTCTTCGGGGTTAATCTCTATTTCCTGATCAGATTTTAAAGTGATGTTGATAGAGCCGTTTTTAGCAGACCTACCTTTCATCAGCTTATATCCGAACCAAGCCAGCGATAAGTCGGCACCAAGAATGGCAACCGTCTTTCCCTGCTTATTGTGGATAGGAATCATATATGATACCAACGCCGTAGCAGTATCATTCGAGTCAAAGAAGGGTTCCGACCAATAGCAACTGTCGGCTTCCAGAGCCTCCATAAACCAATCTGCCGTCAGGTAGTCGTGTTGGGCATCGCCAACGGTACGTCGTATGGTCTTCCCGTCCTCTCCCCTCTTCGCGTAAGGACAAAACCAGCGTCCTTTCTGTGGATAGTAGTCAGCCACAAAGCTAAGCCCGCAGCTACGGATATAGGGATTCAACTCTATCACCCGTTCCATGATGTCATACATCTTGTCGGGCTGGTTGAGATAATCCTCTATTTCCGGCACATGATTGATAGCTCCCACGCGGACATCCGAAAGTATGTTCTTAATGTCTTTACCTGTGGTTCTCAGGAAACTCTTATAAAGTCCTGACTCCTCCCATTTCATGATGTCCACAGCCGTATCGTAGATGAAATACGAGGCCAAGGCCATCACGATGAGCTGGGCGATACCAATCCACCGTGTCAATCGCCGGTAAAAGGGACGTAGCTTGCGTTTCGCTGCCATTCTTACAGTTTCTGTTCTACCTCAATCTCCGTGAAGGTCTCGATGATATCACCCACCTGGATGTCGTTGAAGTTCACCAGTGAGATACCGCACTCCAGACCTGTTGCCACTTCCTTGGCATCGTCCTTGTAGCGCTTCAGGGCATCGATAGGAGCCGTGTGGATCACGATACCGTCGCGAATGACACGGGCCTTGTCCTTGTTGTGTACCTTACCGTCGGTCACCAGACCACCGGCAACAGTACCAACCTTCGATATCTTGAATACCTGTTTCACTTCAATCTCACCAGAGACGATCTCCTTCTTCACCTTATCAAGCATACCCTGCATGGTCTGCTTCACATCATCGATGGCGTCATAGATAATTGAGTAGGTATTGATCTCAACACCTTCACGGTCAGCAGCACGACGGGCATCAGCCGAAGGACGCACCTGGAAGCCGATGATGATAGCCTCTGAAGCCGAAGCCAGCATGACGTCGTTCTCAGAAATCTGACCTACAGCCTTCGAAATGACATTCACCTGTACCTTCTCAGTAGAGAGCTTGATGAACGAATCAGAGAGAGCCTCGATTGAACCGTCGGTATCACCCTTCACGATGATGTTCAACTCATGGAACTCACCCAAAGCAATACGATGCGACAGCTCGTCAAGACCAAGCTTGGTAGTGGTACGCAGGCTCTGCTCGCGCTGCAACTGGATACGCTTATTGGCAATTTCACGGGCTTCCTGCTCCGTCTCCATCACGTGGAAGGAGTCACCAGCCGTTGGGGCACCATTCAGACCCAGGATGATAGCTGGCTCAGCAGGACCAGCTTTCTCGATGCGCTGGTTACGCTCGTTGAACATCGCCTTCACACGACCCCAGGCAGTACCCGCGATTACAACGTCACCAATCTTCAGTGTACCATTCGACACAAGAACCGTTGATACATAGCCACGACCTTTGTCGAGCGAAGACTCGATGATAGAACCAGTAGCCTTACGATTAGGATTAGCTTTCAGGTCGAGCATCTCGGCCTCGAGCAGCACCTTCTCCAACAGTTCATAGACACCAATACCCTTCTTGGCACTGATTTCCTGACACTGGTACTTACCACCCCAGTCTTCCACCAACAGGTTCATGTTGGCCAGATCCTCACGAATCTTATCGGGGTTGGCACCTGGCTTATCAATCTTGTTGATAGCAAATACCATCGGCACATTAGCTGCCTGAGCATGAGCAATGGCCTCCTTTGTGGTAGGCATCACAGAGTCATCAGCAGCGACAATGATGATGGCGATATCCGTTACCTGGGCACCACGGGCACGCATGGCGGTAAAGGCCTCGTGACCTGGGGTATCAAGGAAGGTGATACTGTGACCATCCTTCAACGTCACATTGTAGGCACCGATGTGCTGGGTGATACCACCAGCCTCACCAGCAATCACGTTGGTATTACGGATATGGTCGAGCAAAGAGGTCTTACCATGGTCTACGTGACCCATCACCGTTACGATCGGAGCACGGGAGATCAGATCGTTCTCGTCATCCTCCTCTTCTGTAATGGCATTCTGCACCTCTGCAGAGACATATTCTGTGGTAAAGCCAAATTCATCGGCCACGATGTTAATCGTCTCTGCATCAAGGCGCTGGTTGATGGACACCATAATACCGATCGACATACAGGTACCGATAACCTGATTCACACCCACGTTCATCATCGTGGCAAGCTCAGAAACCGTCACAAACTCCGTCAGCTTCAGTACTTTGCTCTCAGCTGCCTGTGACTCCATCTCCTCCTGCATGCGCTCAGCAACAGCGTCACGCTTCTCACGACGATACTTGGCACCCTTCTTGTTCTGGTTCTTCGATGTCAGACGAGCCAGCGTCTCTTTCACCTGACGTGCTACGGCCTCATCGTCCACCTCCAAAGGCTTCACAGGACGGTTCTTCTTGTTCTTCTTACCACCCTGCTGCTGTTGGTTACCATTATCCTGGAAGTTCTGGTTACCACCCTTGTTCTTGTTGTTCTTCTTGTTGTTCTTGCCATTGCCGTTGTCCTGGTTGGCAGCAGCCTCAATGTCCACACGCTCTTTTCCACTACGGATACGCTCGCGCTTCTTCTTCTCACCGTTGTTACCACCATGCATCTGAGCCAATTTCTCTTCACGCTCCTTACGACGCTCTTCCTTAGACTTCTTCTTAGGACGCGTGCTCTGGTTCAACGAATCAAGGTCAATCTTACCAACAACATTCAGATTGGGTACCGCCTTCTGCTCTATCTTCAGCTTATACAGCTCAGGGACCTTTTCGGCCTCCGGCTCTGGAGCTTCCGGTGTTTTCGGAGCTTCCGGCTTTTCCTGTTTTACCTCAACCACGGGCTCAGGCTTGACCTCCACTTTGGGCTCTGGTTTGACTTCTGCAACCTTCACCTCTTCTTTCTTGACATCTTCCTTCGCCAGACTCATTTTCGACGTACCTTCGCTCACCTGTGGCTTTTCGGCAGCAGCCACTTTTGGTTCAGGCTTTTCCTCCTTGGCAGGCTCCGCAGCCGGCTTGGCAACAGGCTTCTTACCATTGAGGCTATCAAGGTCTATCTTGCCTAAAGGCGTAAATGACTGGCGAGGTTCTGTCTTCACCTCTGCCGCCACAGTCTCCTTGGGCTTCGGCTTATCCTTTTTCTCCTTCTTGGGGAAAATCATATTGGCCTGTTTCTTCACGTCCTTATCACCCTTGAACTCCTTGACGAGTGCTTCATACTGCTCGTCGCTGATCTTGGTGTTCACATTGGCGTCGTCCTTGATCTCACCCAGGCTCTTCTTATTCTTCAGGTAATCAACTGCCGTTTGAAGACCTATATTAAGCTCTGTTAATACTTTATTTAATCTAACACCCATCTATCAATTTACAATTTGACGATTTACAATTTACAATTTATTCGAACTCGGACTTCAGCACCTCAATCACGTGGTCAACAGTCTCCTCCTCGAGGTCAGCCTTCTCAATAAGCATTTCACGGGGAGCGTTGAGCACAGACTTAGCGGTATCCAGACCGATGGCCTTGATAGAATCGATGACCCACTGGTCGATCTCATCTGCAAACTCATCCAGATAGATATCCTCGTCGGCCTCGTTCTCGCTTACCACACGGAAGACATCGATGGTGTACTCTGTCAGCATCGAGGCGAGCTTGATGTTCATACCACCACGACCGATGGCCAGCGAGACCTCCTCAGGCTGCAGGTAAACCTCAGCCTTATGGTTCTCCTGATCAATGGTGATACTGGAGATCTTGGCAGGACTCAGGGCACGGGTGATAAACAGCTGCACATTGCTGGAGTAGTTGATCACGTCGATGTTTTCATTGCAGAGCTCACGCACGATACCATGCACGCGGCTACCCTTCACACCTACGCAAGCGCCTACTGGATCGATACGCTCATCGTAGCTCTCCACAGCCACCTTAGCACGGTCGCCTGGCATACGGGCCACGCGACGGATGGTGATCAGACCATCGTTGATCTCAGGCACCTCAGCCTCGAGCAGACGCTCCAGGAAGACTGGTGATGTACGTGAAAGGATAATACGGGGATTGTTGTTCTCATTCTGCACCTCCTTCACGATGGCGCGGACGGTCTCACCCTTGTGATAGTTGTCGTTGGGAATCTGCTCACCCTTCGGCAGATGGAGCTCGTTGCCCTCATCGTCGATCAACAGCACCTCACGCTTCCAGATCTGGTAGACCTCACCGCTGACCACCTGGCCCACACGATCCTTGTACTTCTGATACAGAGAATCGTGCTCCAGCTCGAGAATCTTCGAAGCCAGCGTCTGACGGAGGTTCAGGATAGCACGACGGCCAAACTTCTGGAAGTTCACCTCTTCTGACACTTCCTCACCCACCTCATAGTCGGGTTCAATCTTCTGGGCCTCGCTCAGGGCGATTTCCTTGTTCTCATCCTCCACCTCGCCGTCTGCTACCACAATACGGTTACGGTGAATCTCAAAGTCACCCTTGTCAGGGTTGACGATTACGTCAAAGTTCTCATCCGAACCATAGATCTTTGCGATGACGTTGCGGAAGCTTTCTTCCAGCACACTCACCAGCGTCGTACGATCGATGTTCTTCGTCTCTTTGAATTCCTGAAAGGTCTCAATCATTGAGGGGCCTTTCGCATCTTTTCTTGTTGCCATTTATTTATTTTTTTATTTGAATGTCAGCTGATACTTGGCATACTTGATGCCGTCCATCGAATAGGTCTTGTCAACGTCAACCATCACGGGACGCTTCTTGCCTTCCACCGTTTGCTTTTCCTTAACGGTGAGCACAAACTCACGACCATTCACTTCCTTCAGGATACCTACCACTTTCTTACCGTCGGCGCCAAGCACCTCGATCTCGTCACCAATGTGGTTGACGTACTGCTGTTCCACCTTGAAGGGCTGGCCGATACCAGCGCTGCCCACCTCCAGCTCAAAGTCGCCCAGTTCATCACCCAAGCGCTCCTGCAGGAAACGGCTTAATGCTGCACAGTCCTCAATCCAGACACCATCGGCATGGTCAATCTCAATCACAATGCGGTCGTCTGAACCAAACATAATGTCTACCAGGAAGTAGTCGTTGCCCTGCAACCACTCTTCCACTAATGTCTTAATCGTCTCGTTATTAATCATCTATCAAACGTGTATTATAATGAAAAAGAGAGGCCCTGCTGGGTCTCTCATTCCACTGAACGGGTGCAAAATTACACATTTTTTCCCATTCCGCCAAATATTTCTCGACTTTTTTACGATAATGCACTAAATATTTCTAATTTCTTCTGCTTCAAGGAGATATTTCCTATCGGTTTCCTGTCGATTCTGATCAGCGACGAGGTCTCCTTGGGCTTCTGGGGAGCCAGCAGCTTTTTGTATTCCTGAGGGTTTTTCAGCAGGCGTTCGGCCTCCTTCAGCTGCTTGTCGAAATTGAGGCCAGCCTCGATGGCACCCGACTGATAATAGTAGTGGGCGATGATGTCATTCTCCAGAATCTGCAGGAGCATGGTCCTGTGCTTCTCCAGGTCGAAGGCCACATCGTGGTTCAGCTTCTGTTCCAGATTGTCGAAAGCCGACTTGGCTTCATCGTAATAACCCTCGAACTTAGCCGTCTTCACCAACTCAGTAAACTGCTTCTTGCTGACGGGGTCGTATGTAAATCCGCTCTTGATGACACGGGCCTTGAACTCCTCCCAGTCAGCTTGCGTCAGATGGAACTTGGCAGGCTCAGCAACCGTGGGATGCTTGGCGATATAGTCGACCACATAGTCGAACATCACCTCCGTCGAGTCCTGACCTGAGGCAGAGAGATAATAGGCGATATTGGGGATGGTATCGGCCTTCACCTCCACATCGGGCTTGATACCACCACCATCGCGCACCTCACGGCCTCCTGCGGTATAGAACACCTTCGTCAGCGAGTCTGGTATATGCTCACGATAGCCCGTGCTGCCCTGCTTGTAGTTGATGGCCTGAATACAACGGCCGCTGGGGATGTAGTATTTCGAGGTGGTCACCTTCATATTCGTATTGTAAGGCAGGTCGATGGGTATCTGCACAAGACCCTTTCCGTATGTACGTGTACCTAAGATGACTGCACGATCCAGATCCTGCAAGGCACCGCTGGTAATCTCGCTGGCACTGGCCGACTCGCCATTCACCAGCACCACGATGGGCATCACGGTGTCTGTCGGCTCTAAACGGGTCTTATAGATATGGCTGGCCTGCTTCACCTTACCGCGATTGTCGACAACAGTGACACCCTTCGGCACCCAAAGGTTCACAATGTCAACGGCCTCCGACTCAGAGCCTCCACCATTGTTGCGAAGGTCGAAGATAAGCGAGGTGGCTCCTTGTTTCTTCAGATCTACAAAGGCCCTGCGCACCTCCTTGGCACTCTCCTGGGTAAAGCTGTTGAAGTTGATATAGCCGATGTTACCCTCACGTATGCCGTAATAAGGCAATTCGGGCAGCTTGATGTTCCTGCGGGTAATCTTGAAGCTCATCAGCTTGCCTGTGGACGGACGCATCACTTTCAGCAGGAAACTGGTGCCAGGCTCGCCACGCAGATGGCTGCTCACAAAGCCCACCTCCTTATCCGTCATCAGCGTGTCGTCGATGCTCAGGATGATGTCACCCTTCTGCAGACCCGCCTCAGCAGCAGGCATATTGGCGTATGGCTCGTCAATCACCACACGGTTCAGTTTCTGATGTTTGCGGATCAGGGCACCAATGCCGGCATACTTACCCGTGAGCATCATTCGCAGATTCTTTGTCTCGTCCTGCGCATAATACTCCGTATAGGGATCCAACTGGCGCAGCATCGCATTGATGCCCGTACCTATCACATCCTTCGGATTCAGCGTGTCGACATAAAGCAAGTCAAGATTCTTATAGACATTATTAAAGATATCGAGGTTCTTGGCTACCTCGAAGTTATGGTCCTTCTGCGCCTGTGCCATCGACAAAGCCGGCAGGAACACTAACAATATGGAAATCAGCTTTTTCATTTTCAACTTTTTTTAAACTTATAAGCTAATCATTCATGAATACTTTCCTGAAGGAACCGTCTGCCCGTTTCTCGATGCAAAGACCTGAAGGTACTTCCAAACGACGACCATACAAGTCGTAATACTGACTCTTACCCTCTGTCTCCTGATTCTTGGTTCCAATCTCCTGGATGGCTGTGCCATCATTGTCAATCATGAAGATATAGGTATTCAGGCTTTTTGCAGGATAGCTGAGTGTCAGTTCTTTCACGGATTCCTCAATGGCGATGGGTGATTCCTGACACAGATTCTCAGTCTCATTGCCTGTGGAGAGAAGATGTACGCCGCTTTTTACCTTAACGGGCAGAGTGAGTTTGATATTATGCTCACCCTTTGTAGAATTGATGGCCATCACGATGAGCGAGTCGCCCTTGATGTAGGCCGACCCCTGAATAGTGGCATCAGTAGAAGTGCTGGAAATGCCTGAGATTTTCAGACGGGTGGATCCTGTGACATGCTTAGAGAAGTGCGACATCACGTAAGCACGGGGCAGCAGCTTGTTCTTTGTGTTGCCAGGATTATACTGACTCTCACCCGTTCCCACAAAGGCCCAATGAGCACGCATGTACCAGTAGATATAGCCTGTACAGCCCGCATTCATACACTCGTTCAACTCCCTGGCGAACGTCAGCTGCTCATCCCAGTTGGGCAGATGGTCTATATTGTCTGTCACGGAGTGTTCTGTCATCCAGACCTCCTTACCATACTTCTCTGCAAGAATGGCGGCATTTCTCATGTTGACAAGGGGTGGATGGCCATAGATGTGACCCGCTATGATGTCGACCTGATCACGGGCTATGGAGTCGTTCATCAGCTTATTGCTGTATTTGGGGTCGAAGCCTAAGGGCTCAGCGCTGATCAGACGCACACCATTATAAGTTTCCCTGTCCAGCAAATGAGCATAGTTCTTGACAAGTTCCAGCTGCTCTTCGGGAGTATAGAGACAGCCGGAGTAGCTAACCCACCAATCGGGTTCATTCTGAATGGAGACAGCATCCACTTTCACGCCGTTCTGCTTCATATACTTAAGGAAGGTGTTCAGCCAGGGAAAGAATTTCTCATAGCAGTCCTTCCGGAGTCGGCCCTCTTTTTTACCTTGATCATCAGCATTACCACCTTGCGCCGTTCCGTTAGTCTTATACTCGCCTGGAGGTGACCAAGGGGTACCGAATACGATACCACCACGTTGCTTGACAATCTTGGCAGAAGGCAGCGAGCCTTTCCAGTCGTAGGGCGTATCATAATTGCCCCATTCTGGAACAATGACATCGCCTACAAAGTTCGGAGAAATCTCCATTCGCATGATGTTCAGTCCGATCTTCGACTCCGCTCCGTAGAGCAGTTTCACTGGTTGGGTGTCATTTCCAAACGGACACATGGCACCATCGCAGCAGGCGCCTCCAAAACCCGTCACCGTCTGACAGCGAGTGTCGGATACTACGATCGTATATGTTGTGGCCTTGACAGTTGTCATTGCCACCAGTGCGATAAGTGTGGTAATAATCCTATTCATTGATGATAAATCTGTAATTCGGCTGCAAAGGTACAAATATCTTCCTAATTATGGCGCAAATATACAAAAAAATGGCTTCAAAAGAACAACATATAAGATTTTTTTGTATATTCGCACCATGAAAATAAGTATAACAAAAACCTGACGATTATGAAAGTAGGAATTCCCAAGGAGATTAAGAACAATGAGAACCGCGTGGGCATGACACCTGCGGGAGTAGCAGAACTGACACGAAGAGGCCATGAGGTGAGTGTGCAGCACACCGCTGGTGAGGGTAGCGGATTCGCTGACGACGACTACGTGAAGGCTGGAGCCAGAATCCTGCCAACCATCGAGGCGGTCTATCGTGAGTGCGATATGATTGTGAAAGTAAAAGAGCCCATCGAGCAGGAGTATAATCTGGTGCGCAGCGGACAACTGCTGTTCACCTATTTCCATTTCGCATGCGAGAAGGAACTGACAGAGGCGATGCTGAAAAGCGGAGCCGTATGCCTGGCCTATGAGACCGTGCAGCTGCCCAACGGCTCACTGCCCCTATTGCAGCCCATGAGCGAGGTGGCTGGACGCATGGCCACACTCAACGGAGCCTACTATCTGCAGAAAACGAAAGGCGGTAAGGGCAAGTTGATAAGCGGTGTGCCTGGCGTAAGCCCTGCCAAGGTGCTGGTATTAGGTGGTGGCGTCGTTGGCGAGGCTGCTGCATTGATGGCCGCTGGTTTGGGGGCAGATGTCACCATCGCCGATATATCATTGCCCCGTCTGCGCCAGCTTGACATCGAGACACCAGCCAATGTGCATACGCTCTATTCTTCGGAGCACAACATCCGCCAGCAGCTGCCAACGGTAGACATTGTTGTAGGTAGCGTGCTGGTGCCTGGCGACAAGACCCCACATCTGATTACAAAGGAGATGCTCAAACTGATGGAGCCTGGAACGGTGCTCGTAGACGTAGCCATCGACCAAGGCGGATGCTTCGAGACCTCAAGGCCCACAACGCACAGCGACCCTGTGTATATCGAAGATGGCATCCTGCATTACTGCGTGGCGAATATCCCTGGTGCTGTGCCCAACACCTCGACCCTCGCTCTGACGAATGCCACCTTACGCTATGCCATCGCTCTGGCCGACAAGGGCTGGCAGCAGGCCTGCAAAGACGACTCCGCCCTGGCCAAAGGTCTAAACATCATTGAGGGCAAAGTAGCCTACAAGGCCGTCGCAGATGTCTTCGGACTCGAATACCATCCTTATCAGGTATGATTTTCATTTCACCTTGATGCTCTTGAGGATGGTCAGCACTTCAGGGTCGTCGGGCTTGGAATTGATGATCGTCACGCTGATGATCTTGCCATTCTCTTCAGCATAGAGAATGGTATCCTTGACGTCGTTCTCGGTCATCTCGAAGGCCCTGTAGTCCTTACCTTCGATCATCACGCCAGGAATTGGCCTCAGGTGCAGTTAATTCTGTAATTTGACAATGGCATACGAGGTGGCAGGCATATGGATGGTCATATCGCCAGTCTTCTTGTTGTGCCTGATATTGAAATTGTCGCCAGCCAAAAGTCTGGTCTTCTTGAATTTCACATTAATATTAAATGTGGCATCAGAAGCCTCTGCCTTGGGATTGAGCATCACCAGCACCACATTCTTACCAGCTGCACGGGCATAGACAAAGGGATATGACGACTCAGAGGACTCTGTGGGGTAGATGGGCACGAATTCGGCATAGTTGGCGAGGGCAGGTTCACTGTGGCGTAGGGCGATGAGCCTTCTGGTCTTGTTAAGCAATGAGTTGGGATTCTTCTCTTGTATTAACACATTAGGCGCATCGGGGGCAGGATCCACAGGCAGATAGAGATTGTCGGCATCACCAGACGAGAAACCGAGGTTCTTGTCGTTGCTCCATTGCATTGGCGTACGGGCACCATTACGTGGCTGGTAGGCGCCCTCCACCTGCGGCCAACTTGTAGGTAATTGTCGCATACCGATTTCGTTGCCATAATAAAGGAAAGGAACGCCAGGCATCGTGAAGCCGAAGGCATAGATAATTTCCAATTCTTTATCTGTACGTTTGTTGCCAAGACGGGCATTGTCGTGATTACCCATCGGCAAACTGATATAGCCCTTGCCAACGGTCTTTTGGTATTGGTCCATGTAGCTCTTCAGGAAGGCCTTGATTTCGCCCTTACCCTCAGCATCGAAATAGCTATGACCCTTGCTCACACCGTTAAGTATGCGCCAATCCTCCTTCTGAAAGAGGTCGTTGTAGCCGTTGAACCAGTGGAAGAAGTCGACGTGGAAGCAGTTGTCGAGTGCATCAGCAGGAAACGACCACTCAGCTACCATAAAGCCGTGAGGATATTCCTTTTCCAGCAGTTGACGAATCTCGCGCCAGAAGAGTTTGGTCTCGTTTTCGTTGGTATTATAGAACTGTTCATTGCCTCTCACGCGGCGGGTCTTCACCAAAGCCCCAGCCATATCAGCACGGAAACCGTCGGCACCCATATCCATCCAAAAGCGCAATACATTCTTCAGGTCCTCACGCATTGCCATCACATCCGGATGATCTGTGGGCAACTGCCATTTCTGCTCAGGATCGGGATTGGCAAAGCCGAAATTGAGGGCAGGCTGACACCAGTAGAAGTTACGCATGAACTGACCGTTACGCTGGCCGTAGCCCTTTACAAACTGGCCTGCAAACTCCATTGGGGGATCCACCCAGTTGGTCTCAGTCCAGATGTAATAGTTGGAGTATTTGTTCTTCTCCTGCTTCTGCGAGGCCACAAACCAAGGATGGTCAATAGCGGTGTAGCTGATCACGTAGTCGAAAATGACGCGCATGCCTCGCTTATGGGCCTCCTCAAAGAGCCTTTTGGCATCGTCGTTGGTACCATAGCGGGGAGCGATTTTGTAATAGTCACGGATGTCGTAGCCCGCATCGTTGAAAGGTGAGTCGAAGAACGGGTTGAACCAAATAGCATCCACGCCGAGGCTCTTCACGTAATCGAGCTTGCTGATGATACCTTGCAAATCTCCGATGCCATCACCGTCAGAGTCGCAGAACGTCTGCGGATAAATCTGATAGAACACGGCATTCTTGGCCCAATCGGGCATCGTTGGAATCTCATACTTTCCTGTAATGGTCTGGGCCGTCGCGATAAAAGTGCAAGCCATCAGCCATACTGCTAAAACTGTTTTCTTCATGTTAAGCCTTTATGTTAGGGTGGTCTTGTCTGGTTGTCAGATTCTTGTCCATATTCGCTTGCAAAATTAGTAATTTCTTTGCAAATCTGCAAACAAATATGCAAAAATGTAATCGAGACATCAATTACGGGGTGATTGTGCAAATCAGAACAAAGCACCCCTCGGAAAATAAACTGTGAATTCTTGCGTCCCTTTGGTAGCAAGCCAGCAAAGCTACGAAGATCGATCAGCTTCCCAAGGGTGCAGAAGTTACTATGTTTGCGCCCAGAACGTCATTCCGTTACGGAGATTAATATAGTTTAACTATCCTCGGCAACATATTTCCGCTATTTCTGCGTTTATAAAATAAAAAGGTAACGACAATAAGAAACTAACAATGATCAAACATAACGTCATCACCATCCTGCTCGCCTTCGTCGCAATGACGGGACAGGCAAAGCAGGAAGCAATTGTATGGGAAAAACCCGCTATAGGCTATTCCGACAAACCATATTTTATTATACATAAAGTAGAACTCACGAAGGAAAAGACAGCATTATATGCCTGTGTGAGGCTTATGCCTGGCTTGGAATTCCGTCTCAAAAGCGCTTGCTATCTGCAATCCGATGGAAAGCGATATGATGTCATCGGGAGTGACAGCATCCAGTTGGATGGCAAAAGAATTGTATTAGATGACACAGGCAAAAAGGACTTTATCCTCTACTTTAAGCCCTTGCCAATGGATACGAAAGAGTTTGACTTTTTAGATGGTATGACAACCTATGACTTTCAGGCGTTTGCCATTCACGACAAGGACTACACGATGCCCGTCACACCTATACCAGCTGAATACATGACCGACGGTGCCGACGAAGAATTGGCAGAAATGAAGTACGACGCAACGCCCGCTACCATTCATTTCAAGTCTATCAATTACCGCAGGGGGATGAACACGAGAATCCAAGTTGTGTATGTTGACTTGAAAAATCCGGCAACACCTACGATGGATAATTATGTGACACTCAACGATAATGGAGAGGCGAGTGCCAGCCTTCAGATTGGCGTACCGCAGATTGTACAATTAAGCATCGATAACTATCAATCTTCATCGTGGGCTTTCGCTTATTTGGCACCAGGTAAGGACGTAACCTTTCTCGTCGACATGTTGCACGACGACACTGGAGAGAATGGCAAGTTTGTTGGTATAAAAGGCGACTTCGCCAACTTCGACAAAGAGTGGTATCAGGCAATCACAGCAAAGGATGATGCTCATGATTCTATACTGGCATTAGAGAAGGATATTTTCGGCTACAAATTCATAAAGTCCTGCAAAGACTATGCAATGAGCGATGCGCGAGGCTTCAATGCCGACCTTGCCCGCTACTGCTACTATCTGCCACAAGCGCTTGACTCCAAGCCCGTGAAGAAGCCTCTAATTGAGGATAAAGGTCTTTCTGAACTCTACGACAAATATGTAGCCGAAGCTCAGAAGACCACAACCACCAACAAAGAAGGTCTTGCTGCCAACGCCCATTATCTCGACATGACAGATGTAGCACCCGACAACATCCTGCAAACCATCCTCGACCGCTACAAAGGCAAGACCGTGCTCATCGACATCTGGGCTACATGGTGCGTCCCCTGTATGCAGGGACACGAGGCAATGAAACCCCTCAAGAAAGAACTCCGTGACAAGGACATCGTGTATGTCTATCTCACCTCCACCACGTCGAAATATGATGAATGGAAAAAATACATCACCGACATTTCAGGCGAGCATTATTTCCTGACGAAAGAGCAGTTGGCCGGGATCTTCAAGCAACTGGGTAAGAATAGCTATCCCACTTACGCCATATTCTCGCCGAATGGAGAAAAAGTGGCAACCCTAACAGGTTTCCGTGATGTAGAGATAATCAGAGAAGCATTATTCACTTCACCTTGATACTCTTGAGGATGGTCAGCACTTCAGGATCATCGGGCTTGGAATTAATGATCGTCACGCTGATGATCTTACCGTTCTCCTCAGCGTAGAGGATGGTACCTTTGGTGTCGCCCTCAGTCATCTCGAAGGCCCTGTAGTCCTTACCTTCGATCATCACAC
>Ga0310786_10002277_pt1 | contig 29585 bp, 38 predicted proteins | sample AusTroGonzalo_MG_FD_203881 | JGI IMG/M metagenome (GOLD analysis project Ga0310786, IMG submission 203881) | Bovine rumen microbial communities from tropical cattle in Woodstock, Queensland, Australia - Gonzalo_03 (v2) (version 2) | ecosystem: Host-associated > Mammals > Digestive system >...
ACTTTTGATGGAATAAGTGGTGCAAGGGAAGGGATTTGAACCCTCGAACTCCTACGAGAATAGGCCCTGAACCTATCTCCTTTGGCCAGGCTCGGATACCCTTGCACGTCAGGCCAAATCCAGTGAAAACATCATCGTATAAAAATCTACAAGAGAAAAGGGATCGTCCCGCTATTTTTCAGCGGGACGGGATTAATTGATTACCAGATCAAGTCTCGGCCTATCAGGCTTTCATGATCTTCATCCATCCACCGGACTCGTAGATGGCGAGCTTCCTCTCCTTGAGGATCTTCTCGAACTCTGCCCACTCAATGACGTCGAGCCTGTTGTTCTTGCCCTTCGTGAACTGAATTCCTGATGTTCCCTTGACTTTTCCGGGTTTCAATCCCTTGTTCTTTGCAATTACTTTTGCTTTTTCCAGGTCAATGCGTTCCATAACCAATAGAATGCCCCCAGCAATAGTATTTTGATTGTTACTATATATAGGTTGGTTATAAAAACGGATGTCTGGCTCGTATTTTTTATCCTTTAATCCATCCAAACTAGGATGTTTAATCCAATTCTAAGATTGAATGATGCCTAAATCAACAGTGCCAACGATATGCAAGATTTTAATTGGCGTTAACATCCAACTAAAGCATAGGTAGAAGGCTTCTCATCTCCTTTTGCAAGGCATTGCTCCGATGGTTCTGTGAATCCGATAGCAATCCCTTTTAATGGGTAATTCTGTAAGGGGGTTATGGAGCGGACTGACAATCTCATACTAAGGTCATCTTCCTCTGCGGATACGACGCCAGAGATGGGTATCCTTCTCGGTCACGCTCTAGCCCAGGAATTCAAACGTGTCGTCATAGGGATGGATCTGATGAAGAGCAGCCCTATGATGAAGGACGCGGTTATTTCGGGTCTTCTGTCGTCCGGAACGGACGTCATCGACATAGGTGTGGTCTCCGGTCCCGTGGCCGCATACGCTGCCCGCATGGGAGATTGCTGCGTGTATGTCACCGAATTCCGTCAGCCCGAACTGGTGAGCGGATATCTGCTCATAAACAAGGACGGAAGCTATTTCGGTCAGGATCAGGTCAGGCATATCGTCGAGGTTGCCAAGCTGAAGCACGTCATTTCGGATTACAACACGCTCGGAGTACTGAAGATCTATCATGACGCCATTTTCGATTACAACAAGAAGCTTATCGAGAAGGCGGACGGCATCCAGGGTGGTTCGGTCGTATTGAACTGCAACTGCGGTCTAGGAACCGATTCAGCGCCGCAGATAATGAATCAGATCGGGACCGATGTAATCGCCATCAATGCCCAGAAGGACAGGAACTTCGTATCCAATTCTCTCTCGACCAAGGAGGCCGATATACGCCACATGAAAGCATTGGTCGAGTCCAATGCCGGTCTGATGGGGATCTCCCTCAACCGTATAGGCACCCTCCAAAGGGTGTTCGACGAGAGCGGTGTCCCGTTGACGGACGAGCAAGTGCTGGCACTTATCATTCTGTATCTCAGGCCGGAGAAGATAGTGGTCCCTATGGACATGACATGGTTCATCAAGGAGATATTCAGCGGCAACGCGGCCGTGGAGATAAACACGCCCCACCCCAACCCCGATCCCGAGAAAATGGAGTTCATCGTGGCGAAGCCCAATGCAGGCAGTGTCGTGAAGGCCATGAGGGAGAGCGGTGCCGACATCGGTTATTATGACGGAGGCATCATCTACAGCGACATAAGCTACTCGCCGGATGCGATGATGACCTCTATCGCCATAGCGCAGATCTCGGCCACCAACAACATAGGGTCGCTGGTGGAGCAGTTCCAGGAATTCTATTCCGAGAGGAAGGCTTACAAGCTATCCTGCTCCCACGAGGACTTCACCAGGATGGTGGATTCCAACATGGAGGACGTCAATCCCACGAAGGTCACGGAGGACGAATGCTGGAGGGTCGACATGGCCGGAGGCGGATTCTACATGGCTTTCGACCCCGATATCGAGGATTCGGTCAATGTCATAGCCGAGTCCAACGACAAGCTCTATCTCATCAGTCTGATCGAGGTCATCGACGGTCTGATGGAGAAGTGTGTTAACGGTCAGTGAATTATCTCGAGCTCGATGGGCTCTCCGCGGGAATCGTATGCTTTCCAGCTCGTGCGGTCGTACGGCTGACATGTTATGAAATGGACCCCTCCTGTGTTGCTGAAGAAGTCCTTGTCGGCATCCGAGGGCTGATTAGAGAATCCCGGATGCGAATGGGCCGATCCGCTGATGCTGAAATCTATGGGGGCCATCCACTGGTTGATGAAACTGTGCTCGTCGCCGAAGACCGTGCCGGGCAGCATGACCATCTCCGATATCACTCCGTCGATCTCCCTGTGCATGCAGAGGAACTCATCGGGATAGGTGGATTTGGCTGACTCGTTGAATCCGTCTATGAAGTCCTGGCTGACGCCTATGATCCTGTTCATAGCGCGTTCACCAATTTCTCACGGACCCTGGAGAAGAAGTCCATGTCGAACCTTATGAATTTGGCCTTCTTGTCGGAGAGCATGAAGTCGACCTTGGTGCGTCCCATCATAGGGATCTCCTCCTGGCCGTCCAGGACTATGACGCAGTCCTTGTCCAATACGCTCTCCACGGTGATCTTGCAGGTGGCCGGAACGACGAACGCCCTCGACGTGGATTTGTATGCCGCCATGGGTACGACCATCAGAGCATCGACGTGCGGATCCATGTACGGCGCACCCAAACTCATCGCGTAACAGGTAGAACCCGTCGGCGTGGAAATGATCACTCCGTCGGACCTCATCTCGCAGGCGAGGACATCGTCCACGTAGATCTTGTAGTGGCGTATCTTGGCCACGGAGGATGTGTGGATCAGGGCCTCGTTGACGGAATCTTTGAGATATTCGCCGTTGTACCATGATCTGAGCTTGAATCTTGTCTCTATGGTGTAGTCCTCTCTGAGAAGGCGGTCTATTCCGTCTTTGATATGGTCCCTGTCGATCTCCGCCAGGAATCCAACGCTGCCTCCGTTTATACCGATGACCATCGCATCGGTCTGCTGCAGCACCCTCAGAAGTGTCCCGTCCCCTCCGACCACGATGACGATGTCGGCGTCCATCTGGCTGAGAGGAACGCCCTTGATGCCCATGACGTCCGCTATCTGGGAGTCCACCTGGTATTCGTGGCCCTGCAGAGCGTCAATGACCTGCTGGGTGTAGTTAACGGCCATGGAGAGGGATGTGTTCGCGTATATCCCGTAGATGTGTTCCTTAACAGGATCCTTCCCTTTGATCAGGTAGTCGAAGGTGGCCTTGTCCCCCACAGCGACGGTGTTGCTCCTGTGCTCCAGATCGAAAGGCATATCCAGGACGTTCCCGTCGAGATCGAAGATCTCTCCGCCCGCCTCCCTTAGGATCAGGACGGATGCGGCGATATCGATGACCCTTTCGCACCTCACGTAGCTCTCGGAGTTCATGCAGAACGCATCTGCCGAACCGTCTGCCACCAATACTATCTCGAGGGACGAGCAGCCGAGGTTGCGGCTTGTGGCGACCCTCTTCGCATATTGGTACGCATCAGGGTGGGCGTAGAGTCCGGTGTAGTTCATGATGAACAGATTCTTGAAGTCCGGCTTGCGGACAGTGATGCTCTTGCCGTTCTTGATCGCGCCTTTTCCCTTCTCGGCGCTGTACCAGTCCCCTGTGGCCATGTTCCTGAGATATGCCAATCTCACGTCTGACAGGGATTTTGTGCCGACCGCGAGGGATACCGTATAGTAGGGGAGTCCGGCCGCAGCGTTGTTGGAGCCGTCTATGGGGTCTAGAACGAGCGTCTCGTCGTATCCGCGGTCCACGAACCCTATCTCCTCGCTGAGGACGTTCAGCGGTACCGCGTTGCGTTCCAGATACATCAGTACGGCGTTCTCCGCCACCTTGTCGATGCGGAACGTGGGCGTGCCGTCGGCACCTATGCAGATCTCATCCTTCATGCATTTGGTGTCGGGTATCTTGGATATCTCTTCCTTCACGGCATCCGCGATCTCCGATAGGGTCTCTATCGTTACCATATTAAGTCGATTGACAGAATTTTATAAAGATTATACCATGGAAGACGCGATGGAGCCACTGGGATTCACTTCCGATACAGTATTCGCCGACAGGAGCCGCCTGTACACCCTTTCCTCATGTCCCGGAAAGAGAGTCTACGGCGAGCGTCTGTACACGATCTCCGGCAGGGAATACAGGGAATGGGATCCGAGAAGGAGCAAATTATCGGCTTATCTCACGGTCGGAGGGGAGACATTCCCGTTCAGGAAGGATTCCAAGGTCCTGTACCTCGGGGCATCTAGCGGGACCACGCCGTCCCATGTAGCGGACATCTGCACCGAAGGGAAAGTGTACTGCGTCGAGTTCGCTCAGAGGATGTTCAGGGAACTTGTCGGTACATGTGCCAGTCGTCCGAATATGATGCCCATCCTCGGTGATGCTACGAACCCTTCGGAGTATTCGATGTTCTTGGACGGAGCGGACATAGTGTATCAGGACGTGGCGCAGAAGATGCAGGCCAAGATACTCTGTGACAACATGGACGCCTACGACGCGTCGTACGGGCTGGTGGCCATCAAAGCAAGGTCCGAGGATGTAACCGCGTCGCCGGAATCGGTGTTCCGGGATTCGGAGAAGGTCATCAGGGACAGAGGATACAAGATACTGGACGACAGGCCTCTGGACCCTTATGAGAAGTCCCATGCGATGATAGTCGTCGGGAGATGATGTTGTGAGGACAGCATACGCCATAGCATTCGACGGGGACAGGTTCCTGATGGTCTGGAACGAGAAGCGTCAGGGATGGGAGATGCCGGGAGGCCATGTCGAGGAAGGGGAGACATCCGAGCAGGCCGCCAAAAGGGAGTTCATCGAGGAATCCGGATACGACATCGAGATCGTGGCCATACGCGATCTGGGCTATTGCGATGTCTGCGCGGCGGTTCTCGGAAGGAAAGTATCGGAGGAATGCGAGATGAGGTCTGAATTGTTCTCCGAGATCCCGGAAACGCTCTCGTTCGACCGTGCCGAGTACGAGGATACGGTCTTCTGGGCCCGTGACGCGGTGAGGAATCGACCCTTCCGTCAGCGACCCATTTTTATAATGCTTCATTAGTAGCGTGCGCATATAAGAGGCGCTCTTATGAGAAGAACGAACACCTGTGGTGAACTTAGGATTTCCGATCTAGGAAAGAAGGTATGCCTGCAGGGATGGGTCAGATTCTCCAGGGACCACGGCGGAGTCCAGTTTATCGATCTCGCCGACAGGTACGGAATCACTCAGGTCGTTTTCGACCCCGAGGACCTTCCCGAAGGCTCAGACGCAAAGAAACTCGCAGAGACGATCAATACCTTCACTCGCGAGTGTGTCATTTCCATCGACGGAATCGTAAGGAATAGGGTAGAGGGCACAGAGGATGCCAGGAACCCCACCGGAGAGATCGAGGTCCTTATCACAGGAGCGGAATTGCTCAACACATGCGCCATCCCTCCCTTCGAGATCGGAGATCAGAAGGAGGGCGTGCTCCCCAACGAGGATACCAGGCTCAAATACAGATATCTCGACCTGAGAAGGACCGAGATGATCCAGGCCATGGTCTTCAGGAGCAAGCTGGTACATCTCGCAAGGCAGTATCTCGAACAGAACGGATTCCTCGAGATTGAGACCCCGATCCTCGGAAGGTCCACGCCCGAGGGAGCGAGGGATTACATCGTCCCCTCCAGGGTGCACCCGGGAACGTTCTACGCACTGCCTCAGTCGCCTCAGCAGTTCAAACAGATGCTCATGGTCGCATCCATGGACCGTTACTATCAGGTCGCCAGGTGCTTCCGTGACGAGGATTCCCGTAAGGACCGTCAGCCCGAGTTCACACAGCTCGATCTGGAGATGTCGTTCGTCGACATGAAGGACATCCAGGATATGATGGAAGGACTGATGTCATACATCTGGAAAGGACTTTACAACGAGGAGCTCAAGACCCCCTTCCCGCACATCGCCTACCGCGATGCCATGGAGAGGTTCGGATCCGACAAGCCCGATATGAGGTACGGACTGGAATTCGTCAAGCTTACCGAGGTCGTCAAGGACGCCCCCTACAAGATCTTCCAGAACATCCTCGCCAACGGCGGTATCGTGGCCGGAATCAACCTCAAGGCCGATGTCGCAGGCGACAAGGTCGGAAGGAACGACGTGGACCGTTACATCGCATACGCGAAGAAGGTAGGTCTCGGAGGACTCACCTGGATGAGGTGCGTCAACGGACAGCTCGAGTCCAACATCGTCAAGTACTTCACGCCGGAGATCCTCGAGAACATCAAGAAGACCATGGGAGCCGAAGAGGGCGACCTTATCTTCATCATCGCAGGGCCCTGGAAGGCCACATACGAGAGCGGCGGATTCCTCAGGAAGAAGATCGCGGAGGACCTGGGCCTTGTCCCGGAGAACGAATTCCAGTTCTTCTGGATGGACCAGTGTCCCATGTTCGAGATCGATCCCGTATCCGGCAAGTACGATGCTTTCCACCACCCGTTCGTCCTGCCGGAGAACGACCTGGACGACGAGTACGTCGGAGGGGCCTGTTTCGACCTCTGTCTGAACGGCAACGAGCTGGGATCCGGATCCCTGCGTATCCACAACGCCGAGAAGCAGATCGAGGTGTTCCACAAGCTCGGTCTCGACGACGACAGGATCCAGAGGAACTTCGGCTACTTCGTGGAGATGCTCAGCTACGGTGCGCCTCCCCACGGCGGTATAGCCATCGGAATCGACAGGATATGCGCTATCCTTCTCAACAAGGATTCCATCAGGGACGTCATCGCATTCCCCAAGAACAAGAGGGCAGTATCGCTTCTTGACGGATCGCCCTCCAAGGTGGACGATGACAAGCTCGAGGAGCTCCAGATCATCTCCCTCGCAGGAGAGGACCTGGACCTGTCCGAGTACGAAGACGCTCCCGAAGAGTGAGACAAACATTTCAGGGGCTCATGCCCCTCTTTCCATTTTCTTCAGCCTGTACCCTGCGGTTATCGACAGAACAGGGAGTTCTATCAGCGGCGCGATGACCAGCACCAGCAGCAACAGTGTGGCTTCAGGGAAGGCCGCAACGGCTATCGCCAGCGACAGAGGCGAGTTGCGGGCCATGGTCGTGAAGACTAGCGATGTCGTGTCCTTGTAATCGTATTTCTGCAGTCTAGATACCGTAACGGATACGATGTAGTTGATCAGGAAGAAGGCCAGGAGCGGTGCAATGAGGATAACGAACAGGTCGAGATTGTTCAGGAGTTCGTCGACCTGGGATGCGAACATCATCATAATAGCCAGACACAGGAAAAACAGTTGAAGGCTGTCCCCGTTCCCGGTCACGGCCGAGTTGAATCTCTTGATCGTTTCTAGCTTCTCTGCCATCAGTTTCAGGACCAGGGAAACGGCGATCGGAACGATGAGGACGAATACGATGCTCCATAGCAGACTGGGGATGTCCAGACCGATCTCCGTGTTGAAGAACAGAATGAGGTACACGGGCATGAGGGCTATCTGAAGTATCAGGTTCAGAGGTAGCAGCGCACTGCTCAGCGGAACGTTGCCTTTGGCCGTGGCTGTGAATACCAGATACCAATCGGTGCAAGGGGTCACGAGCAGCATCAGCAGACCGATCCTGATATCGATATTGTCGAAGAACAGTCCGAGCACGATCGCGAGAATAGGGGTCCACACGAAGTTCATCAGCAATGCGATTGCTGTGAAACGTCTATTGGAGAACGATGCACCCACATCCTTCATGTTGATGCACATGAACACCACGAACAGCATCACCATCAGGAAAGGCTCGATGAGATCGGTGGTCCAGCCACAATCGAACAGCATCCCTGCTGTCAGGCCGATCAGTGCCGCGGAGAGCATGATGAGCGGATGCAGGAATGCATTGTTCATGATTTTGAAACCAAAATAGCCAGATAAAAAATCATACTTTTCTGTTTTAATAGTTACAAGCGTTTAGATGTCCATGGAAAACAAGAACGCTATAATCGGGATAGCGGTGGTGGCCGTAGTGGCGATCATCGCCGTAACGGCCGTGTCCGTTTGGAACAACGGCAATTCACCCGGGGAGGACATCTACAGATTGTATGTGGGAATGAACGACTCGATCACCCATGAGGATTACGATCCCGAATACGCAACGGCTGTTGTGGACAAGATCGTGGTCAATTACTCGGACGGGTTCACCCGCTATATCGCCAACGGCGGATGGCGGGATGAAAACGGCATCATGTGCTACGAGAATTCGCTGGTATACATGATACAGGGAATCGATTCGGCCAAGGTCAAAAAGATCTGTGATGAAGTGAAGGAAGCTCTCAACCAGAGCTCGGTATTGGTCACCATCTCCAGAGAGAGGGCCGATTATTATTGAAACCGATGGGATGGGCGGAAGCCCACCCATCATTATGTTTTCACAGGAAAGTGACGGTCTCGGAAAGAGGCTTTCTGGATGCATGCATCGGGCCCGGCTTGCAGTCATCCGCTATGTATCCCAGAGGCAGAAGGTTGTAGACCGTCTCGTCGTCGGGAAGACTGAAGGCCTCCTTGACCTTCTGGGGGTCGAACCAGCCCACCCAGCAGGTACCAAGCCCCAGGGCGTGTGCCTGGAGCATCATCTCGTCAGTAACGATGGCGGCATCGGTCTCGCCGCGGTTGAGCTTGGAGAAGTGGCTGATCCATTCCAATTCGTGCTTCATGGAGATTATCAGAACGATGGGCGCGTTGAATGTCATTGCCCACTCATCCTTGAACTTGGCCCTTGCTTCGGGGGATTTCACCACATACACGTGCTGACCCTGCATGTTCTTGGCCGTGGGAGCCAGTCTTCCGGCTTCAAGGATCTTCTGAAGGACCGCGTCCTCTACCGGCCTGTCGCTGTACTTTCTCACGGAGTATCTCGAACCGATAACGTCTTCGAATTGCATGCCAGCGAATCGTATTAGAACTGATTTATGGATTGTTCTTAGGTATTAAGTGCGGGGAAGCCCCGCAAGTGTTTCAGAACCTAGCCTCGATCAATCTCTTGGCAGTCTCGACGACCTCTGCAGAGGAGTACTTACCGCCGGTCTGCCTCATCACGTATCCGATGACCTGGTTGGCGGCCTTGTCGTTCTTCTGATAGTCGGCGACTATCTTCGGATTGCTGTCTAGGAACTCGTTGATGAGGGATTCCAATCCAGCGGATTCCTCCTGTGCCGCGGACGCATCCACGCCTGTCATGTAGGACTTGATCTCGATGGTGCACTGAGTATCCGTGATCTTCCCGTCCGCGAACTCCCTGATGAATCCCTTGAGCTTGGATAGGTCGACCTCGCCGCGCTCCTCCATCGCACGCCAGTTGGCGCTGATGGGTCCTCCGACCCACTTGATGGCCGCGGCCGTGTCGAACTCCTTGGCGACCTCCTCGAAGAGATCTGCCAGATCCATCGATGTGTTGACGAGCTGCTTGGCCATCTTCTGGTCGATCTTGTACTGGTTGGATAGCCTGAGGATCTTGTTCTGGGGGCTCTCCGAGATCTTTATGGAATCGGCGAGCTCGCCGATATGGTATATTCCGAGATCGGGCTCGTCGATGTATCCGTACTGGTCCTCGAACTCCTTGACCCTGACGCTTATGGTCACGTCCCTTTCCGGGTCGTATCTCCTGGTCTCCCTGAGGATCTTCTTCTTCGCCTTGATCATGGCTATCTGCCTGATCATCTCGGCGTGCAGAGCCTTCTCGGCATGCTTCATACCATTGACGTTCTTGATCTCCACCCTTTCGGTTCCGACGGATATGTTACAGTCGCACTTGACCACCCATTCCAGCTCGTCGGGGATGTTGAGGAGATGCTTTATGTCCCCTATCATCTGAGTGAGGAACGCCCTCGCTTCCGCAGGAGTTGCTATGTCTGGCTCTGTGACTATCTCGGCGAGCGGGATGCCTGATCTGTTGTAATCCACCAACGAGGTGAGATCGGCGGTCCTCTTCGTCTTTCCGGGGTCCTCCTCGATGTGGATCCTGGTGATCCTTATGGGCTTCTTGCCGTCGAGATAGTAGACTCCCCTCTCTCCGATAGGGTTGTCGTATTGGGTGATCTGGACGCTCTTCGACATATCCGGGTAGAAGTAGGTCTTCCTTGCGAACCACGTGGTGTCGTTGATCTCGCAGTTGAGCATCTTGGCGATCATGATCCCGTAGACGAGAACCTGCCTGTTGAGGACGGGACGTGATCCCGGCATCCCCAGGCATGTGGGGCACACATAGGTGTTGGGGAATTCGCACTCCTCCGTCGGACAGGAGCAGAACATCTTGGATTTGGTGGGGAGCTGCACGTGGCATTCCAATCCGATCTTCATATCGACACCTCCGGTCTCTTGAGATCGAACTGCTTCTCCCAGTCCTCGGCAATCGAGAACAGGACGCTCTCGTTCCAGTGATCGGCCACGAACTGCATCCCGACGGGCATTCCGTCGGAGTCGTATCCGCACGGAACGGACAGATGAGGTGTACCGGCTAGGTTAGCTGGCACTGTAAGGTAATCGGCCTTGTAGGAGTCGAGGGCGGACATCTTTGAGATGTCGTCGAACTTGGGTGCGGTGAAGGGCATTGTGGGTGCAAGCACTGCATCGTGGTCCTTCAGGACGCGCTTGTAGTCGTTTATGACGACCTGCCTGACCTCCCTCGCTTTAGCATAATGTCTTCCTCCGAATCCGGCCATACGGGTGAAGGTTCCCAGTAGGATCCTTCTCTTGGCCTCGTCTCCGAAGTATTTGGTACGGACCTCGGTGAAATAGTCGTCGAACTTCAGGGTGTGGTCGCCTTCCTGGTGACCGTATCTCATACCGACGTATCTGGCAAGGTTGGTGGATGCTTCGGATGTTGCTAGGATGTAGTATGCGGGCATGGCATACCTGAGCGACGGCATGTCGACGTAGTCCACTTCCACGCCCATCGATTTCAATTTCTCGACAGCTTCCTTGAATACCGATTCGACCTCTTTGGACAGTCCTTCCGTTCCCTCCTTGGGGATGGCAACGGATTTCATCTTCTTGTATCCGGTATCGAAATCCGGCTGGACCATCGATGTCGGATCCCTGTCGTCCTTACCGGCGATGATCTTCATGTATTCCCTGAGGTCGCCTGCCTTCTGTGAAAGGACTCCGATCTTGTCCAGGGAGTTTCCGTAATCGATCAGACCAAATCTGGATACCCTGCCGTATGTGGGAGCGATCCCGTAGACCCCGCAGAACGACGCGGGACAGCATATGGATCCTCCGGTCGATACTCCGAGGGAGATGTGGTCCTCGATCACCGATGCGGCGCATGCGGAACCACCGGACGAACCTCCGCAGGCCCTGGATGTGTCATAGGGGTTCCTGGGGATCTCGAATCCCGAGTTCGCCGAGAATGTTCCGAATCCGAACTCATCCATGTTGGTCTTTCCGATGAGCTTTCCGCCGACTTCTCTGAGCTTCTCAATGCTGGCGGCATCGAAGATCGGATGGTATCCTTCCAGGATCCTCGATCCGGCGCAGGTCTCCATGTCCTTGGATGTGAGGTTGTCCTTGGCGGAGAACAGGAACTTTGCATCGCACGGATCGGTATTGTCCGTCATCGTGTGGAACATCTGGTACTTCTCGTTGATCTTCTTCAGATCCCTGAGAGTAGCGTCCATGGTCATGAGAGCCTCGGCCCCCTGACGTACCTGTCATAGGTGTCCATGTCCTTCAGGAGAAGGTCCGCATCGTACTCGACCTTGGGGACATCGTCCCTGAGGACGTCCTCCACCTTGATGGGATTGACTCCGCGCTCGTCGCAGTCGGGAGCCTCGTTGAGAAGCTCGAAGTAGCTCAGGATGTCTCCCAAGTCCTTGCAGTATCTTTCCGCTTCCTCGTCGGTGAGGGATATGTGGGCGAACTTCGCCACGTCCAATACGGTCTTCACATCCATTACTAGACCTTCGGGCGGCTATCGGCTTATTATAAAAAAAGATTTAATCGGTCCTGTGGACGAAAATGAATCCATAGAGGGTGACTTTGCCCTCTTCGAACTTGAATTCCCTGCCCATGGATTCGAAATAGTTCTCCAGACCGATGCCCAGAGTGGATACCGAGGGAATGATCATCTCCGGGAATCTGCACGGATCGGGATAGGCGCACTGTCCGCAGTATTTGCATGGGCCGTCCATGTAACCGTCCACATCCAGGCCGTTGTTCCTCATTTCCAGGACATATTTCCTGACCTTTCTCTGGAAATCGATGGTTATGTCGTCCATCAGTGCGCGGTCCTTGTAATCCACCTCGAACGTGCGCTGCATGATGATGACATAGTCTATGTCCAGATAGTATGTGGCGACATCCATCTTCGCGGCAGGATTGCAGCCCCAGTTGGTATTGAAGCATCCGCAGACGTTATCCTTGCAGCGCTTGAAGGCCAGCTGATAGTTGTCCTCGTCGTACACGGGCACGGGTGCCTTGAACATTGTGTACTCTTCGAATTCCCTCAGCGAGGCGACGTTCTGCCATACATCCATGCGTTCGAATCCATTTATTAAGTTTATATAGATTCCATAAGAAATGGGCATAGAAGTCCGAAAGACCTTTATTATGGGGACTGTTAGAACACCTCCATGGCAACAGCTACACCCGAGAAACAGCTCGCCGCTGCAATGAAGGCGATGGACGAGGGAGACTTCAAGAAGGCCTATTCTGCCTACAAGAAGCTCGTCGTGGAGTTCCCCGATAATGCTGAGTGTTGGTTCTGCAAGGCAGAAAGCGGGAACTACGCCTCAGGCATGTTCGGGGCCAAGGCTGACGTGGATGAGATCATCGATGCGTACAAGAAGGCGATGGAGCTCGATCCGGAACGTGCGGACTACTACCAGGCATACGGCCTGTTCTGCATCTCGATCCAGAAGTATGATGAGGCAGAGAAGGCATACTGCGAGGCCGCCGAGATCGATGAATCACTGTCGTCCTCGCTCTATTCCGAGTTCGCCATCGAGTACTTCAACAATGTTATGGCGCAGTACGGGGAGATCATGGAGGATCCCAAGGCCCGTGCTCCCTACGCCAAGAAAGCGCTCCAGTACATGCTGAAAGCGTTGGAATTGGATGCGGAAGAGGCTAAGTCCCTTCTGTGACCCTAAAACCGAACGGTGGGATTCCCACCGTTCGTTATTTCATTCTTTGATTTTGTCGAGTATCTTGTAAAGGATACTGTACAGCGTTTTGGCATCCTCGGCATCTATGTCGATGCATGACGCCATCATGCCTGGCACATTGACTGCTCTGTCACGAAGCGCTATGCCTTCCGGGGTCAGAGAAACGATCACGGCACGCTCGTCATCCTTCGATCTCTCGCGGGAGATGAACCCCTTGGACTCGAGGCTCTTGAGTACGGGGGTAAGAGTTCCCGAATCGAGATAGAGGGTCTTTCCCAGATCATTCATGGGGCACTTGGGCTTCTCCCACATGGCCATCATCACGATGTACTGGGTGTAGGTGAGGTCCAGTTCATCCAGCATGGGGTGGTATTTCCTGACGATTTCCTTAGAGCATACGTACAGCGGGAAGCACAGCTGATTCTCCAGTTTCAGGCATGCGTAGTCGTCTGACATGGTCTCACAGCAGTTTCTTGATGTCAGCTTCGATCTTCTCTGGTTTGTCAGAGGGTGAATAGCGGTCAACGACCTTCCCTTCGCGGTCGACAAGGAACTTGGTGAAATTCCATTTGATCTTGCTGCCCATAAGGCCGCCCTTCTGAGATTTGAGATAGGTGTACAGAGGAGCTTCGTTGTCTCCGTTGACATCGATCTTCGAGAACTGGCGGAAGGTGGTGTTGTACTTCATCTGGCAGAATTCCACGATCTCCTCATCCGATCCAGGAGCCTGGTGGCCGAACTGGTTGCAGGGGAAATCCAGGATCTCGAACCCATCCTTCTGGTAGGTGTCGTACAGTTTCTGGAGTCCCTCGTACTGAGGGGTGAATCCGCATCCGGTGGCGGTATTGACTATGAGGAGAACCTTTCCCTGATACTCCTTCAGATCCACATCGTTTCCTTTGGCATCCTTCATGGTGTAATCGTAGATGGTCATTTCAATCACTTTAATTGAGCACAATTCAATTGAATACAATTAAATTATTTAAAACATCCTCAACGGAAAATAGAGCGAAAAGAAGGGATTTGGTCTGATGCTCAGATCTGCTGGCTCTGCTGGCCCTCTCCGGGCAGTTTGATTCCCTTCCAGGTCATTAGACAGCACTGGAACATGGTGACGTTGCGGACGTTGGACCTTACGTACTTGTTCATCATCAGCGATGTGAAGAGGCCCAAAAGGATCACGAGGAGCGCCAGGACCAGGAAGATGATCATGGATACCAGACCTACGTGGTAGGCAGAGTTGGTAAGCACAAGGGTCAGACATCCCATTATCGCCACTCCGGTGACTATGGAGAATATCGGGATCAGGACTCCGACGATACCAATGAGGATGGTAAGGATGACGAATACCAGAAGGACAGCGGCATCGGGGCCGAGTCCGAGAGCCATGAGCGTCGTTCCGAAATCACCGTTGTCGGTGGGGACTCCGCAGAGAGTCACGATAGCAACGACCAGCGTTGCGATGGAGAGTATGATTGCTGTCATGCGCAGGTTGGCGTTGTTGTTGGGTGCGCCGTAGAGGTAAACAGGCTGCGGGGCCTGCTTCTGCTGAGGCGGATACTGTCCCATCGGAGGATACTGGCCATAGCCCTGCTGTTGGTACTGCTGCTGATACTGTGGGTATTGCTGTGGCGGGTACTGCTGAGGGGGCTGCTGGTACTGTTGGTACTGCGGGTGATACTGCTGCGGAGGAACGTAATAGTTGGCGTTGGGATCGTATGGTCCTATGCGCTCGACCTCACGGTTCTCCACGGGGGCGTAGCCCATCGGTGGAGCCTCTGGCTGCATAGTCAGTTCCGCTCCACAGTTGTAACAGAAACGGTTGCTGTTGGGATTATTCGTCCCGCAATTTCCGCAGAATGTCATTGTATCCTCTGAGCGGAGGATTCCAGTCGCTTTATAATAATATTTTTAGGAGGGTGAGGGCGGATCCCGCCCTCTGGTCACCTTGAATTGATGATTCTGTCCATCATCATACGGCATCCCTGGACACCCATGATGGATTTAGGCATGAGGTCCATGAAGTCGAAGTTGGGCAGACGTACATCGAACCCTTCCAGGCACATCCTAGTTTCCTTGAGGTACTTGGAGTAGGTGCCGCTTCCGAAGACGAAGTCGGAATATGCGCTGCCCATGGCAACGCCGATCGAATCCTCGCAGCCGAGGCTCTTCAGGAAGTCCTTTATCGCAGTTGCATGAGGTTCATACTATTCGGAGCATTCGATGCTGAACGGTACGGTGCTGAACTCGCTCGTGAGCCATTTGGCCAGAGGCAGTATGACCGAGGACTCCGCTGAGATGGAGTACGTCCTGTATCTGGCGTATTCGGCGAAGTTCGCATTGTTGGAGATGATACGCCTGGCTCTGGACTCCTCGCGGTCGATGGCCTTCATCACAGGCGAGACATCCTTGCCGGTGGCTTCGGCGATCTTGCTGTACCATGCCCTCACGGCCTTGTAGCCGACAGGGGCGCCTTCCGGAGAGACGATCGTCGGAATTCCGAAGGAATTCTCGTAAAGGGCGGACAGCCTCTCGCAGTATTCCGGGACCACGGCGATGTTGAACGATGCCGTGGACGATGCTTTGAGTTCCTCGATGGTGGAACCGGAGCCGAGGGACGTCACGACCTCGAGACCCATAAGTGCCAGCATGTCCTTTATCTCATCGAGCAGGAACTCGTATCCGCGCATGAGGAACGGCAGTCCGACGATGTTCACCTTGGAAGGATCCTTCGCATCGGACGGCTTGACGGCCTTCTCGGCTATCATGGTCAACGTGGAGTCGAATCCCTCCGAGAAGTTCTTGGACATGAACGAAGAGGGGATGATGACGGCCTTCTCCGACATTCCGGACCTCTGTATCTCATCGATGATGCTGTCTCCGATCAGCGATGCAGCCGGGGATTCGATGAAGGTAGACAGCTGCACGTTGTCAGACTTCAGGATGTCTATGACCAGGCCCACCTTCGAAGATGCTCCGTAGATGTAGTCGTCAGGGTCAACGTATGTGCAGGGGATACGCGAGTTGTGGAAGAAGAAGTCCCCCTCAATGGTGGTCCTCTCCCTGTCCAATCTCCTTGTGGACATGGACATGTTCATGTTCCTGCATCCGCCGGGACCGTGAAGGATGGTCACGCCGTCCAATATGCTCTCTGATGCCAGGAGCGATCCCATGAAACCGTCAGCGAATATCTCGTTCATGCTCTCCCCACCTTTATGCATCTCATGATGCGTTTACCGATTTCTATCGACCCTCTGATTCCCGGGGGCGCTCCCTCGAAGAGGAAGTGAAGCTCCTTCAGATCCGCAAGGTTCCCGGTATCTCCCAGAACGATGTCGGGGTGTACCTCCGAAATCTTCCTTTTGAGGGCGTCGAAGTTGGAGTTGTATGTCACAGGGATGCTGCTGGGGACCCTGAGCTCTCTGACCGTCACATCGTCCTGATACCTGTTGACGACAGGGCACATCGCACCGATGACCTCGATGCCCAGCACGTCGCAGAGCTCCAGCACCCAGTCGACGCGTGAGTTGATGGAGACATACAGCAGCGCTTTGATTCCCTTGCACTTGTCCTTCAGAGGTTTGGACAGCTCCTCGTAGGAAGCGTTCAGCTCCTTAGCGACCTTCTCTGCCTTGTCCTTGTCAAGATCCATCTCCTTCGCGATGTCGCTGATCCACTTGTTGCATTCGCCGAGTCCTCTCGGTAGAGGATCCGGATAGGTTGGAATGCCCAGATACTTGTCGAGGCATTGGGTTATGGATCTGGTCACCGTCGTATCGTCGTAGATGAGGTTCATCGTCGCTCTGCGGAGATGGCGTATCTCTTCCATCTCGCAGTGGTTGAACAGCTCGCAGTTGACTTCGATTCCCAAGTCTTTGAGAATGTCCCAGATGTCCTCGGACATGCACATGACGGGATCTATGTGATCGCGGTATCCGACTATGTTGACCACGCCTTTCTGAGCCTTCTCATCCTCTGTTACGGAGAATATGCTCTTGAGCGCTATCTCCCTTGCCTGGGCGGCCGCTCCGTTGAGGATACCGTCCACTTCGATGGGCAGGATCGTGATGTTGTACTCTTCAGACATCTCATGGCAGATATCGATTACATCGTCCCCAATGATTCCGGGCACGCATGTGGTGACCACGCCTATGCTGGTCGCACCGTTGTCGATCCTGTCTTTGATGCAGCGGCGCAGCGCCTAGTTGCCTCCGAAGATGGAGGAGAACTCGTCCAGGTTGGTGCACGTCATCCTGCGGCAGTCCGCTCTGTCCTCAAAGCGTCTGTCGAGGACGATCCCCCTGTCGTGTCCTCCGCGGAAGTAGTACGAACAGCTTGCCGGAGCATGGAGTATGACATCCATGTCCCTGATGTTCCAGCAGCATCCTGCGGCGACCGCAGCCCCGCATCCCCTGAGGGTCTCCCTCTCGTTGAGGGCCAGTTTACGGCAGGAGCTCCTTCCTTTGCTGTCGAGGACCTTCTCGCCCTTTGCGATCATCTGGATCTCCTGATCGCCGAGGGGTCTGGCAGGATACAGTTTCGCCTTGCCGGACATCAGGTCCTTGATGTGCTCGGAGATCCCTTCGAAGATATGGGCTTCAAGGGAATCCGGCTCCAGTTCGGACAGCGTCACGCCTTTGGATTCTGCTGTCCTGAAAAGATTGGACCTGGGGATCTGTCCGATGATGGGCAGTCCTACGGAGTCAGCGAAGTTCTTAACGTTGGTGTATTCGTCCTCTCCTCCGCGTCCGTTGAATATGATACCGGCCACTCTGGCCATCTCGCCGTCGAAGTTCTTGATCCCGATCAGGACGTTGTTCGCTGCATAAATCGCCATGAACTCTCCTGACGTGACAAGGAATACGCAGTCGGCGTACTTGTGTCTCAGAGGAACGGCGAATCCTCCGCAGACGACATCCCCCAATACGTCGTAGAGGACGACATCGGTGTCGTCGTTGATGATGTTGTTCTCCCTGATGAAGTTGAAAGCGGTAAGGATACCTCTTCCTGCGCATCCGATCCCGGGTTCAGGTCCTCCTGCTTCTAGACAGAGGATACCGTTCTTCCCTTCGATCGCCGCATCGCTGACCTGCATGGACTCGTTGCGCATGCAGTCAAGGAGTGTCTTCTGTTCCTTTCCGTCGAGGAGAAGTCTGGTGGAATCGTGCTTGGGATCGCATCCGACCTGGACGACTTTAAGTCCTTTGGAAGCCAATTGGTAGGAAATATTGGCCGATACCGTTGATTTTCCGATACCGCCCTTACCGTATATCGCGACTTGAATCAGTTTATCACCAACGCTGATAATGCGTTCGCATCGTGATTTTATTATAATTAACTAGTCGGATGATATGACCAACTACACAGACAATGGGCCTCTCAATACAGATTTCTGATGAATGAGCAGTATGAAAAAGGAGATGGTAGCGAGGAGTCGATTTGAACGACCGATCTCCGGGTTATGAGCCCGACGGGATATCCTGGCTACCCCACCTCGCTATGGATGAGGCTATGGGGGTGTATTATAAAATGTTTACTAGCCCTCAGAAGAACTTCTTCAGGAACATGATGTCGTCGATCTTTCCCTTGACCTGGATCTTCTTCAGAACGAACGCCCTCATGGGTCTGAGGGTACCGTCGATGAGCCCCTGCAGGTTCTCCGGGGTGGTCGTTAGCGTGATGTCGGCCTCCTGCAAGAGGACGGGTACGAAATCGTAGATCTGAGCGTTCTTGAGTTTCATGGAATACGCTTCTGTCCCGAGATCGATGTTTATGGTCTTGACGAGAGGCTCTATCTCTTTTTTGACGTTCGGGTCCTTCTCCATCTTCCTGTGGAATTTATCGATCATCTCTTGGATCTGCGGTTGCATGGTCATTTTGGTCACCAGTCGTCTAATCTTGTGTTCTTTCTCTTGGACAGCATATCCCTGACAGGCTCCCATGAAGTACGCACGTGCTTCGGGGCCTTTCCGTTCTTCTGGATCCATTCCTGGATGAAGTCCATCGTGTAATGGTCGCTCGGATATCCGCTTCCGACCTCCACTCCGAACTCTTCCCTGATATCGTCCATCATCCTGTCCCTCGTGACTTTGGCCACGATGGATGCGGCTGATACTATAGGGTAGGTATCATCGGCTTTATGCTTTGCTATGACCTCAACGTCTTTTCCGATGAGATTGCGCAGGCGTTCGGTGAATGAGCCCTCGTTTATGTCCGGGCAGTCAGCGTAGACGGTGTCCGACCTCCATTTGGTGGTCCCTTCCGCGAACATGTTCAGCTCGATCTCGTTGAGGGAGATGGATTTCCTCTGCTCGTCGATGCTCTCCGCGGTGACTATGACAGTGCACCAATGGTCGGCCGATTCGACTATCTGGCTATACATGCGTTCGCGGGCCTTGGGGGTGAGCTTCTTGGAATCCTTGACGCCAATCTCCTTGAATGGAGAATCGTCCTCGGTATAGACGACGCCGACGACCAACGGACCCATGACGGATCCCCTACCAGCTTCGTCGACGCCGCAGAACATGTTGCTACCAGGACGGTTGTAGGCATACATCGTTTTAAAGTAGTTTCGTGATAGACGCCCGATGACTCTCAAATGTGACCTTCAATATGGCAAGGGGGAGGCCGAATACAAACTCACCCGTGTCGGAGTTAAAGGAGTGCGTAAACCGATCCTAGTCCAGAGGGAGGGGATCAACGGAACGTTGAACAATACGCTCAACTGCAGCATCGACATCTTTGTTGACCTTCCGGGTTCGCAGAAGGGATCGCACATGTCCAGGAACGTAGAGGTCCTGAACGAGATCGTGGATGAGTCGGTGAAGAATCCGATCAAGGCCATCGAGGACGTCGCTGCGGATATCTGCAAGAAGCTCTTGGTCCATCACGAGTACGCCAAAGAGGGAGAGGTCAGCATCGAGGCAGAGTACTTCAGGGCATCGAAGACCCCTCTCGGCAAGGACACTTTCGAGTCATACACGCTCCTGGCCGGAGGACACATCGAGCGCGACGGACAGCTCACCAAGATGGTCGGTGTAGAGGTCATCGGAATGACCGCATGCCCCTGCGGGCAGCAGACTGTCACCGAAATGCTGGAGATAGAGAGTCAGCACCCCGTCATGACTCACAATCAGAGGAATGTCTGTACCCTTATGGTCTACATGCCCGAGAATGTGAGCGTGGAGGCCGACGATCTCATAGACATCGTTGAGGCATCGTTCTCGTCCCCCACCTATGAGCTCCTGAAGAGGCCGGACGAGGGACAGGTCATCATCAACGCACACAACAATACAAGATTCGTCGAAGATGTGGTCAGGGCAGTCCTCATGAACTTCGTCAACAAGTTCACCGACCTTCCGGACGAGGTCTACATCGATGTCATCAGCGATTCAGAGGAATCGATCCACAAGCATGACGCATTCGCGGAGAGGGAAGCGACCCTCGGCGATCTGCGTCAGGAAAACCAGTAAAGAGGATGGGAGGCAGGATCACTCCTGCTCTCCATCATATTTCTCGAGTTTCTCATCCATCACGGAGATGTCGGAGACGTACACGTCCTCCGGGCACTCCAGATCATCAAGGCAGCCTACCCAGTAGACCACCAGTCCCGGTCCGAAGAGTTTCGTGTACGGGATCAGCTGTTTCCTGGAGTTGTACTTGAATTCAGTGTTGTCCCCGAACGAGGCCTTGCTCTCGACCCAACAGATCTTGTGGCCCTTGTACAGGACAGGTTCGTCCAGAAGGCAGTCCGGGGTCTTGGTGAATTCGGTATCGCGAAGATCGTTCTCCGTACGGTAGGTTATTCCCTGACCGTCGAGCCACTGATGTGCCAGATCCTCTCCCCACAGTCCTCTCTCCCTCTGCCTGTCGTTGGCCGCAGGGGAGTAGACTATGTCGTTCGCAATGGCCTCGCGGATCTCATCGGCGACCTCCGGGCTCTCGAGGGAGTCCGGGTCGTTGATGACAGCCCAGAAGTCCTTCCTGGTGGTTCCGTCCTCAAGGAAGATGAACATGGCCGTGAGGATGGGCGGGAACTTGTATTTGTAGGACAGATCCAAAATCGTCTTGCCCTTCTTCCATTCCCTGAGCATGCGCTCCGAGTTCTGCTTGACCATGTAGAAACGCTTCTTGACCTCTCTGCTGGTCTTCTGTGTGTACAGAGTGTCCAGCAGTCTGTCGTCGTAGCGTCCTCTGTGCATCTCCAGATCGGACGGTCTCCTGAGGCTGTTGTAGAGTTCTTTGTACTCTGCGTAGTCCACGATATCACTGCGCGAGGTTCTTGCAGAGATCCTCGACCGCAGATATGACCACATCCTTCACCATGGATGTGGGCGGGCAGTATGCGTTCTCCGAACGCACAAGGAAGTCCTCCGCTGTTGTTCTGTTGATAGCAGCAGATGTGAGCCAGTTGATACGGCCAGTGGCCTCCTCTCCGGCGATGATCTGTGCTCCGATGATCCTGTGTGATGTCCTGTCGGCGAGCACCTTGACGATGAGCTCCTTGCCTCCGGGGTAGTATCTGGCACGGGTCAGGCCCTTGGCCTTTCCTTCCACTACGTCGACCCCGTACCACGATGCGAGTCCCTGCGAGAGTCCGGTTCCGGCGATCTGTCTGTCGCCGATCATGCTGACCCACGGGCTTGCCACGGGTCCGAACAGCTTCTTCTCGCTGCAGACCGCATTGTTGCCTGCCACGGTTCCCTGCTTGACGGCAGTGGATCCCAGCTGACTCATCGTGACCCCGTTCATGATCGCAGATTCGCACTGGACAAGGTCTCCGGCCACATAGATGTCCGGGACCAGCCTTCCCCTCTTGTAAGGCTGAAGGGTAGGTGCTGCGATGACCGCGCCCAGCTGGCCTATGTCGAATCCCAAAGCCTTGGGGATCTCCAGGTTGGCGCGGACGCCGGTTGCGAATATCATGAGGTCGCACGGGTATTCCTTGCCGTCAGCGGTGACGCTTGTAACCGCATCAGTTCCGTTGACGGACTGGATGGGTGCTCTCATTACGAATTTGATTCCATTGCTCTCCAGATCTGCCTGGATGACATCTGCCATGTCCTTGTCCGCTATGCGGGGGATGACCTGGTTCATCATCTCGATAACTGTCACGTCCTTGCCCATGTTCTTGAGCGAGACCGCGAGCTCGAGACCGATGACACCTGCACCGCCGATGACAACGTTCTTGGCACCCTTCAAAGCTTCCTGGATGTTCTTTCCGTCCCTGATGGTCCTTACGATGAAGACGTTCTTCAGCTTGGTTCCTTCTATCGGGGGGACGAAGACGTTGCCTCCGGTTGCTATGATCAAAGAGTCGTACGCATATGCTTTTCCGTCAGCGGTGACGGTCTTGGCAGCATCGTCCACGGACTCGACCTTCGTCTTGGTGAACACCTTTATCCCGCGCTCCTTCTCGTAGAAGTCGGGAGTGTGCATGACTATGTCGGTCCAGTTGCTCTTCCCCTCGATACCCCACGGGATTGCGCAAGGGGAATAGGCGATGTCCTCGTCCTCTGTGAAGACGGTGACCTCGCAAGCAGGATCCTTAGCTTTGGCTGTGGAAGCGGCGGTCATTCCCGCTGCTCCAGAACCTATCACTATGATTTTCTTAGCCATTTGGCTCTCTCCGAGACTCGGGTATCAGGACCTAAAATAATAATATTTGGAGACAGTTGCTAAGCAAGAATCCTCAGACATTCAGATGTCTGGCACATTCGATTCTACTGACAAAAGAGCATGTTCGTCCCGCTATCGGAACATCGTTATATCTGCGCATGCATACGGGAACTTAGGCATCCAGACATGAGAGATAAGAGGTCACCGTCGGAACTAGAAGCCCTTTGGAAAGAGGACGATATGGTCGACGGACAGAAGGTTCGGGCGATGGTGGTCATCATGCGCACCAACGGCTGCTGCTGGGTCAAGCACGGCGGCTGTACCATGTGCGGCTACCGCGAGGCCTCACTCAACAACGTGACCGAGGACGATCTCCTCAAGCAGTTGGATCAGGCATTGTCCAAATTCAAGGACGAGCCCTTTGTCAAGATATACACGTCCGGGAGTTTCCTGGACGATAACGAGGTCCCGCCTCAGGTCAGACAGAGATTCTTCGAGGCGTTCGGAAGCTGCAAGCGTCTTCTCTTCGAGAGCCGCCCGGAGTTCATAACGCCGGAGACGGTCTCTTCGATCCCCAAGAATGTGACGGTCGCACTGGGGCTGGAAAGCTCCAATCCAGAGGTCTTGGAGAAATCGGTGCACAAGGGATTCACTCCGGATGATATCCGCAGGGCAGGACTGCTCCTGAAGGAGAACGGTCTCGGGGTGAGGACATACCTTCTGCTGAAGCCTCCGTTCATGACGGAGAAGATGGCGATCAAGGATGCGGTCGATTCGGCCAGATTCGCGGATGAGTTCTCGGACGAGATCTCCGTGAACCCGCTGAATGTGCAGAGGGGCACCTATGTGGAGCGTCTCTGGAAGAGGGGAGAGTTCAGGTCCCCCTGGATCTGGTCGCTGTTCGAGGTATTCAGGCAGCTTTCGGGAACTGTGCATGCCCGTCTGATGTCCTCTCCGTCGGGAGGGGGAGCCATGAGGGGCGTGCACAACTGCGGTCAGTGCGACCAAAAGGCCCTGGAAGCCTTGGAGAAGTTCTGCTACTCGCAGGATGTAGCGGATTTGGATGTGGCCTGCGAATGCAGGTCGAAATGGGAGTCATACATGATGTCGGAGACCCTTCTTGGGTCGCCGGCGGACATCGAAAGAGATTTCGAAAACGAGTTAGTTCTGAGGATGTGAACGGATGGATTACGACATAAAGAAAGGTTGGTTCAAGAACATCGAAGGGGATGCGCTGGCACAGTTGATGGAAGAGGTATTCGGGAATGTCAAGAAGGACGGTGACAAGCTCGTTTCCCACTACGGTGTTATGGAGTCGATCGAGGTGACCGTCATCAGCAAGGACAAGTTGGACATCACCACAAAGAACGTCGCTAACGCGGACAAGCAGTCCGACGATTCCATCCTCGACAGCAAGAGGAAGCTCAACATCTTCGCCGAGAAGGCAACAGGTTTCGACGCCAAGGCCCGCATGAAGAGGGCCCAGAAGAAGGCGAAGGAAGGAACCCTTTGATTTTTCCCGCCCTCGCTATCTTATAATAAGAAACGCGAGGGCAACTTTATATATAACATAACAATACGACTTTTTGGATTGAACAAAAGAGTGTTCGACCAGACGCACCGGGCAATGCGGTTGCAACCCACGTCTGCTTCGTATGCAAATGCTTCTTGAAGCGAATATGGCGTCACGGTCGGAACATTAAGACGTTCGTCTGATAAAGCGCGAGGTTAGCGAAGAGACCCTCGCAGGTATGTGTAAAATATGCCACAAAGAAGACGTCCACAGAAAGGATCTAGGGCATTCGGCCCTAGGAAGAGAGCACAGTCTCAGACACCGAGGCTCGACTCTTGGCCAGAGATCAGCGGCACCCCTAAAATCCAGGGTTTCGCTGGATACAAGGCAGGAATGACACACGCTTTCATCGTTGACAAGCGTGCAAAGAGCACCACCTCCGGAATGGAGCTCCAGGTGCCCGTGACCGTCGTCGAGGTACCCCCGATGAAGATCGCGGCAGTCAGATTCTACGAGAGCAGCATTGTCGGACTGAAGACAGCAGGAGAAGTCTGGGCAAAGGACCTCGACTCACTCCTCGACAGGCGCCTCAACGTACCCAAGAACCATGACGAAGCATCCTTCGCAAGGTACGACGGACTGGACATCGAAGATGTCCGTGTCCTCGCTTACACCCAGCCCAAGGTTGTTTCCGGAGTGCCCAAGAAGGTACCCGACCTCATGGAGCTCAGGATCGGAGGCGGCACCATCGATGAGAGGGTCGCATACGCAAAGCAGATACTCGGTACCGAGGTAGCCTTCACGGATTTCACCCCCGAGGGTGCACTGATCGATGTCATCGCAGTCACCAAGGGTAAGGGATTCCAGGGAGTCACCAAGAGGTGGGGAGTCAAGCTGCTGTCCCACAGGAACAGCAAGCACCGCCGCGGAATCGGTAACCTTGGACCCAAGAGACCCGGATACGTCAGATCGACCGTACCCGGATCCGGACAGATGGGATACCACCAGAGGACCGAGTTCAACAAGAAAGTCATCAAGGTCGGAACGGACGGAACCGAGGTAACCCCCAAGGGAGGATTCCTCAACTACGGAGAGGTCAGGAACACCTACGTCCTCATCCACGGATCCGTGCCTGGACCCACCAAGAGGCTCATCAGATTCAGAGATGCAACAAGGCTTCCGAAGAAGGCAGAAGTCGAGGCAGTCGACGTGACATACGTCTCTGTCGAGTCAAAGCAGGGGGCATGAGTAAATGGCAACCACAAATGTTTATGGAGTAAACGGTGGAGTCGCTGGAACCGTCGAGGTCCCCGAAGCATTCGCTACCCCCTACAGGCCTGACATCATCAAGAAGGCGGTCCTTGCAGCTGCAGCCAACGGCAGGCAGCCCTACGGACCCGCACCCGGCTCTGGAATGAGGCACGCGGTAAGCTTCCGCGGAAAGGGAACCGGATCCGCACGTAACCAGAGGATCCACGGACTCGGAAAGGCCGGAGAATCGCCCAACAACGTTTCCGGAAGGAGGGCACACCCGCCGCTCCCCGAGAGGATTTGGGCACAGAAAGTCAACAAGAAAGAGGCTAAGATCGCACGTGCATCCGCACTTGCAGCAACCGGCTGTGCGGACTGCGTGAAGGCACGCGGACACCAGTTCGATGACACAGTTTCCTTCCCGATCGTCGTCGAGGACTCCCTCAACGATGTCAAGGAGACCAAGGCCGTCATCGAGCTCTTCGAGAAGATCGGAATCGGATACGATCTCGACCGTGCGAAGGAAGGCCGCAAGATCCGTGCAGGAAGGGGAACAATGAGGAACAGAAAGTACCGCACCCCTGTATCCGTACTCATAGTCGTCGCAGATGACGAGAGGAACGCACCGATCTTCAAGAGCGCTGCGAACATCCCCGGTGTCACCATCGAGGAGGTCAAGACCCTCAACACGAGCATCCTCGCACCCGGTGGGGACGCAGGAAGGCTCACGGTCTACACCAAGGCAGCCATCGACGCAATAGGAGCGTGGACACAATGAAGCAGAGCGATGTTCTCATCAGACCGTTCGTCACAGAGAAGTCGACGAACCACATGTCCGGAACCCCCACACAGGATTTCAAGGACGGCAACAAGATCGAGTTCATTGTCAACAGACACGCTGACAAGCAGATGATCAAGACCGTCTTCGAGGAGCGCTTCGAAGTCAAGGTCGAGAAGGTCTGGACAAGGATCCAGAAGGACGGAAAGCACGCCATCATCAAGCTCGCGGACGGATACTCCGCAGAGGATGTCGGTATGAGAGTAGGAGTCTTCTGAAGGTGAGTGAATATGGGAAAAAGATTGATACCAATGAGAAGGGGTCGCGGAACCTCTTTGTACCGCTCGCCCAGCCACAGGCACGTTGACGACGTCAGGCTCCCCGCATTCAACGAGGGAACCGCAGTCATCAAGGACCTGATACAGGCACCCGGAAGGACATGCCCTCTCGCAGTCCTTGACGTGAACGGAAAGACAGACTACCAGCTGGCGGTCGAGGGAACCAAGGTCGGACAGACAATCGTCATCGGCGGAACCGAGGTCGCAGCAGGTAACATCACAGCACTCGCGAACATCCCTGAGGGAACAGCCGTGCACAACGTCGAGGCAAGGCCCGGCGACGGCGGAAAGTTCGTGAAGACCGCCGGATCCTCCGGAACAGTCGTTTCCAGGGGAGAGAAGGTCATGGTCCTCATGCCTTCAGGAACCATCAAAGAGTTCAACCCCAACTGCCGCGCAGCGATCGGTATCGTTGCAGGTGGAGGAAGGGGAGACAAACCCCTTGCGAAAGCAGGTAAGAACGTTCTGACACTTAGGTCGAGGTCAAAGGCACCCTTCAAGACGAAGGGAGTCGCAATGAACCCCGTCGACCACCCCCACGGAGGAGGTAGCCACGCCCACGTCGGAGGACCCAACTGTCAGAAGAGAACAGCATCGCCTGGTCAGAAGGTAGGATTCCTGCCTCCTAAGAAGAAATCGAGGAAGTGATTGCAATGGCAAAGAAAATTATTGCAGGATCGGCAAAAGCCTCCAGGAGGAAGTCCAGGAAGAAAGCGTCGGCAATCCAGGCACGCAGGAAGAAGGAGTTCCTGTACCGCGGATTCACGATGGAAGAGCTTCTGGCCATGCCTTTCGAGGAAGTCCTCGGACTCATGCCTTCAAGGTCAAGGAGGACCTACCTCCGCGGTCTGAACTACGAGCAGCAGCTCCTGTTCGACAAGCTGAAGGACGCAACAGAGCCCGTCAGGACACACCGCAGGGATTTGCCCATCATCCCCCAGTTCGTGGGGAAGACCGTCAGTGTATACAACGGTCGCGAGTTCAAAGACGTAGAGATCAAGCCCGAGATGATCGGCTGCTTCATAGGGGAGTTCGTCCAGACAAGGAAGCCCCCAGTGCACTCCGGACCCGGAGTAGGTGCAACCAGGTCATCCAAGTTCATGCCGTTGAAGTGAGGTGTCAGATATGAGTAATTCAGGATATACTGCAGTTGCCGACCCCGACACCACCGCAAAGGCACTCGGAAAGGAGATGCCCGTCTCCCCCAAGTTCGCCCGCGAGGTCGCAGGCATGATACGCGGAATGAAGGTCGAGGCCGCACAGAAGGCACTCGAAGAAGTGATCGAGAAGAAGAGGGCCGTCCCCCTTAAGAGATACAATAAGAGAGTATCTCATAAGGCAGGCGTCGGACCCGGAAGATACCCCGTGAAGGCGGCTAAGGCCATCCTCACTGTACTCGACAGCGCAGCAGCGAATGCCGACTACAAGGGATTGGACGTCTCCAACATGGCGATAGCGACGATCTCCGTTTCCAGGGGACAGGTCATTCCCGGGCACATGCCCAGGGCGCACGGCCGTGCCACCGAGTGGAACCAGGACACCGTCAACGTCGAAGTAATCATCCAGGAGGTTGAGTGAAATGGCAGCAGAGAGAAAGATCGTTGCCGAGCACGTCCGCAGGGTTCTCCTCAAGGAGTACCTCATGAAAGAGGTAAGCCGTGCGGGATTCGGAGGACTCGACGTCCAGAGGACACCCATGGGAACCCGTGTAATCCTCACGACAGAGAGGCCCGGGCTCGTCATCGGAAGGCGCGGTCAGACCATCAAGAATCTGACCCAGGTAATCGAGGAGCAGTTCGGCTTCGACAACCCTCAGATCGAGGTTCAGGAAGTCCCGAACGCAAGCCTCAACGCACAGATCATGGCCGAGAAGCTGGCCTTCTCCCTTGAGAGGGGATGGCACTTCCGCAGAGCAGGACACTCCACGGTCCGCAGGATCATGGATTCCGGCGCACGCGGATGCTACATCATCGTGGCAGGAAAGCTCTCCGGTCAGAGACACAGGACTGAGAAGTTCAAAGAGGGCAACATCAAGTTCTGTGGAGACACCAAGGCCCAGTTCATCGAGCACGGCTACGCCGTCGCGAAGCTGAAGATGGGAGTCATCGGTGTCACAGTAGAGATCATGGTCAAGGATGCGAAGATGCCCGCGGACATCAAGGTCTTGAACAAGACCGAGGCCGCGGCAGTCCTTCCCGACCTCTTCGCGGCTCCCGCCGTCGAGGCACCCGCCGAGGCGGAGGTCGTCACCGAGGAGGTGCAGTGACCATGGCAGCATTGAAAACAGCAGACATCAGGAACATGTCCGTCGAGGAGCGCAACCAGAAACTGAAAGAGCTCCGCGACGAGCTGATGCACGAGAGGGGAGTCTCCGCAATGGGCGGAGCACCCTCCAGCCCCGGAGCCATCAAGGCACTGAGGCTCAACATCGCGCGCATCCTGACCGTCCAGAAGGAGGAGGAAAAGATCTGATGGCTGAGATTTGCCCAGTATGTGGATTGCCTAAGGAACTCTGCATGTGCGAGGAGATCGCACGCGAGCAGCAGACCGTAAGGATCTCAGTCGACAGCCGCAGGTACGGAAAGATGGTCACCGTCATCGACGGGATCGATGAGAATGACATCGACATCGCCGACCTCGCGAAACAGCTGAAGAACAAATGCGCCGCCGGCGGAACATACAAAGACGGGCGCATCGAACTCCAGGGAGACCACAAGAAAAGAGTGAAGTCGGTCCTGGAGGAAATGGGATTCCGCACAGAGGTAAGATGAGAGATAATATCTTCATGAGAACTGAGTTCATTGGATTGGACGTGGAAGTGCTGTCTTCACCATACTCGGGTATATCCGGT
>Ga0310786_10002278_pt1 | contig 29581 bp, 50 predicted proteins | sample AusTroGonzalo_MG_FD_203881 | JGI IMG/M metagenome (GOLD analysis project Ga0310786, IMG submission 203881) | Bovine rumen microbial communities from tropical cattle in Woodstock, Queensland, Australia - Gonzalo_03 (v2) (version 2) | ecosystem: Host-associated > Mammals > Digestive system >...
AGCACCTCACACGCCGAAACACTTTTCCACATCCCCTGGGGTGTGGTTGAGATCATAAAATCACATAGTATTACCACCTCGGATGAGGGATTCATCACGGTAAAAAGAAAGGAGATTTGAACGTGACAAATCTTGTAGAAGCCGCCAAGAGTGGCGACAAAAGAGCAACGCTTATTGCATTGCGTGACAAGTTAGCACAGACCATCCAGGATTGCGATTCGGGAAGGGATATGGCATCCAATTCGAAAAGATTGATGGAGGTTATGGCAGAGCTTGAAGCATTGCCCGACCCCGATGCCAAGAAAGAATCCAAGCACGATCGCTTAAAGAGAAAGATTGAGAAGCGGTAACCAAAAGCCGACTTTTTCGAAGATTGGCAAATACGCTTACTCGGACGGCAAAGCGGTCGCTGAAATGTTCATTGAGGATGGCGGTGCAACATTTTACCCCTCACAGGAAGAAGAATTGGTGCTGATGCTCGCTCGGAATGAGGATGGCTCACCGGCGGCACTCACAATCGGGATTTCCATTCCAAGGCAGAACGGAAAATCCTATTCTGCGAGGTATTATGCCGTTTATATGTCCGATTTCGAGCATCGATCTGTTTTGTATTCGGCACATCATAGCTCGACTACAAAAAAGATGTTTGATGCTCTTTGTAGCATCTTCGAAAACGAGGAGAGATACCCCGACTTTGCCCACGATGTGAAAAGCATCACCAGGGGCAGAGGTTATGAGGGCATATATTTTAGAGATTGGCAGGACGAGGACGGAGTATGGCACGATGGCGGTTGCATTGAGTTCGCCACAAGAACCAATGCAGGTGCAAGAGGTGGCACCTACTCCGTTATTATCATAGACGAAGCACAGGAACTCACGGATGATCAACAGGAAGGAATGCTTCCTGTTATTTCAGCATCTTCGGATGTTAAAGATTCATCCCTAATGCCACAACAGATTTACATCGGCACCCCACCTTCCCCGAGTTGTAATGGAACGGTGTTCAAAAGGATGCACGATTCCGCACACCACGGAGATGGTGACAGTTGGTGGCTTGAATGGGGAATTGATGATTTAAAGAAAGTCACACCCGAGAATGTGATTGATCTCGCCTATGAAACAAATCCTGCAATGGGGTATAGAATTGCCGAGAAAACCATATTGGGTGAGTTTGAGCAGATGAGCATTGACGGATTCGCCAGGGAGAGATTGGGATTTTGGACACCCGAAGCAACGCACTCCATTGATGTGGCAATACCTGCCGACAAATGGGATGCTTGCCGGTCCGAAGAACCGAAACCCGAAGGCAAGACCGCATTTGGTGTCAAATTCTCGGCAGATGGAGCCTTTGTGTGCCTGTGTGGAGCGGTAATTCCCCAGGAAGGCAAGGCAAGAATATCCTTAATAGAAGCAAAACCCACAGGATATGGCACCGCCTGGCTTGCAGAATGGCTCAACGAGCGAAGCTCAAAAGCCTGTTGCGTAGTCATTGACGGAAGAAACGGTGTCGATGTCCTGGTTGAAAAGATAGCCGACAAATGGAAGATAAAAGGGAGCATTATTCGCCCAGGTGCAAGAGATGTGATCGCATCGGTCGGAGTTCTCATTGATTCCATAAACGAACAGACCGTGACCTGGTACGCAGGGCAGGAAGCGTTGCGAGATTCAGCAATCACGGCGGTAAAAAGACCAATCGGCGGCGGTTGGGGTTTTGGTGGGGAAAATTCGACACCTATTGAAGCGGCTTCCCTTGCATTATGGGGAGCAAAGACATCACGCAGGAACCCGAACAGGTCAATGCGTATCGGTTGAGGTTAAGTAATGCACAACATCGAAATCAGCACAATATCGAACTTTCCCGATGAGGAAATGGAAAGGCTCAAAGAGTTAATATCAACTTTTGATTCTCACAGAGCAAAAAACGAGACCAAAAATAGATATTATGAGGGCAAAATCTCTCTTTCCGAGGTAAATCTTGGAATTGCTCTCCCCGATGGGTTACAGAAACTCGAAATCGGGTGTGCCTGGGGAGCAAAGACGGTTGATGTCCTTGCCGGTCGATCGATGTTTGATGGTTTCGTTGGTGTAAACGGCGAAATTAACACCGAAATGGATGCAATCGCAGAAAATAACAACCTTGTGGATGAATACATCAAGGCTTGTCGTGATGAGCTTAAATTCGGATGCACATTCGCAACCCTTACTAATTCCGATGAAGGTGTCAAGATCAGATTTCACTCACCCCTCACGGCGGCGGCAAAGTGGGACGGAGAAAAGGGCAGGATTGCTTATGGCTTCGCCATCATCGATACCGCACCCGACAATGACCATAATTGGACACCCACCGTTTTAAATTATTATACAGATGAAGCCATTTGGGTGATCACAAAGCAGAATGGCTATTGGTCAGCAGAGGAAAACCCTCACAAGATGGGCAGACCTTTGATGGAAGCTCTTATATGGAATGCAACCTCTGATAAGCCTTTCGGAAGATCAAGAATAAAGGAACCCATCAGAAGGCTCATCCAGGGTTATGTCAGAACGGTTGCCAATGCTTCGATCGGTCTTGAATTTGCAACCTCTCCGCAGAAATACCTGCTCGGAGTTACGGATGAACAGTTCGATGCGGTTGTAAATAATAAATTCCGTCAGTATGTAGGCTCAATCCTGGCATCGACCACGAACCCCGAGACAGGCGAGAAGCCTTCCTTTGGACAGTTACAACAGGGAACCATCGCACCTCACGTTGAAATGCTCCGAATGCTTGCGACACAGTTTAGTGCGGCAAGCGGTCTTTCCGTTACAGATACGGGAGTTGTCAACGATGCGAACCCGACATCGAGCGATGCAATCCTGGCACAGAGCCAAACCCTTATTGCTACCGCTCAACAGTTGAACATCAACAATGGGGTAGGTTTGAAATCTATCGCATTGATGGCACTCGCTATCACTTACAACGTATCGCTTGACGAGCTTTCCGATGATCAGAGAGCAATCGTGGCACATTTCAAGAACCCTGCAATGCCCTCTGTCGCAATGACCGCAGATGCGGCAATCAAGATTGCATCCGCAAGACAGGGATTTGCAGAGACAGATGTTTTCCTCGAGATGCTCGGATTCGATAAAGCCGACATCCGCAGGATTAAATCCCAGGAAGGCAGAGCAAGGGGAATGGCACTCGTCAGCCAAATTGAGAATCAGCAATGACAATATCAAGGCAGATTTGGTCAAACTACATATTGACCCTTCGTGACATCAACGAGACCGCCGCAACGAAACTCATCCAATATCTGAATACCCATTCGGTGTTTGAGAGTGCGGGTGGTTCGGTCGGCTCCGATATTATCGTGAACGAAGAAGCCTTGAAAGAGTTCATAGATTATGCCTATGCAATCGTGACACAGTATGGCGAAGCATCGGCGGCATTATCCGCACAGATGTATGAACTCACCGCAGAGCTTGAGGGAGTATTCACCGCACCGGCAGAATTGGCAGAGCTTGCCGATTATGGCGATGTTGCAAAGTCGGTGAGAGGAACCATCAAGACAAGTCAGAACTTTGAGGAGATCGCAGGAGCCGCCACAAGATGGGTCAAGATGGCAGGAGCAGATACAACCCTGCACAATGCCTTGAGAGATGGGGCACAGTTCGCTTGGGTTCCCTCGGGAATGACTTGTGCGTTTTGCCTTACGCTTGCATCAAGGGGATGGCAATATGCATCCAAAGCCGCAATCAAAGGCGGTCACGCAGAGCATATCCATTCGAACTGTGATTGCAACTATACGATAAGATTTGACGAGCGAACCGAGGTTGAGGGATACCATCCCAATGAATATCTTTCGATGTACCAACACGCAGAAGGAAGAACCCCGAGAGAGCGAATCAATTCAATGCGTAGAGAAGCCTATGCCGCAGACAAAGAGACCCAGGGCATCAACAATGATGGTCTCATAGATGTTTAAATCAGCATCCTTATGGGTGCTTTTTTAATATAAGGAACTCGTCCTTAAACGAGGAATAATCCATAAGAGGAGAAAATGATATGAGCGATACAAACGCTACTGTAACCACACAGGACACCAATGCCGAAGGGCAGACACGCACTTTCACGCAGGATGAGGTGAATGCAATCGTTGGCAAGAGACTTGCCGAGGAAAAGAGCAAGTTTTCCGACTATGAGGATTTAAAAGCCAAGGCTTCAAAATTCGATGAGTTGGAAGAAGCCAACAAGAGCGAGCTTCAGAAAGCGACAGAACGTGCCAACAATCTTGAAGCTGAACTCCAGGGGATGAAGAAAGCCGAGGAGATCAGACAGACAAGAGAAAAGATCGCAACAGAGACAGGGATACCTTTGAACCTCTTGACAGGGAACACCGAGGAAGAATGCAAGGCACAGGCAGAAGCCATCAAAGCCTTTGCATCACCTGGTTATCCCAAGGTAAAAGATGGTGGCGAAGCTCCCAAAACATCAAGTGGCAATGCAAAGGCAGATTTTGCCGAGTATATGTCATCAGTTTTCTAAATTTAAGGAGAAAAAATTATGTCAAGTGGAGTTCCTACAAACAGAACAAACATCGACCTTCCTGCAAGCGTATCCAATGAGATTCTTTCCAAGGTGCAGGAATCATCCAAGGTTATGAGACTTGCAAGACAGATGCCCCTTCCTGGCAACGGAGCCGCAATCAATGTCCTTCTTTCCGACCCCACCGCCGCTTGGGCAGGTGAGACCGCCGCAAAGGCAGTTTCCAATCCTTCTGTCGCAACCAAAATCCTTCGTGGATACACCCTCGCCGTGATCGTACCTTTCTCAAATCAGTTCAGAAGGGATGCATCCGCTCTCTACAATGCAATCGTTGAGAAGCTTCCCGATGCACTCGGAAGAAAGTTCGATGAGACCGTATTTTTCGGCACCGCTCCTGGTTCCGATTTCGACACTCTCGCAAACGTAACCGCACAGAGCCTTGCATCCGATGTGTACCAGGGTCTTGTTGCCGCAGATACCGACATCGCTCTCCACGGTGGAATCACCAACGGATACATCTTCTCCGCACAGGGCAAGGGTCTCCTTCTTGGTGCTACCGATACCACCAAGAGACCCATCTTTAACAATGTAACCGAGAATGGTGTGCCTGTTGTTCTTGGAGCAAGAACCGAGATCACCAAAGCCGCATTCAAGAGCGGTTCACCTTCCAAGGTCGGTTTCGCAGGAGATTGGAACCAGGCTGTATGGGGAATGGTTGAAGGTGTCAAGATCAATTTCAGCGAGGATGCAACCCTCGACCTCGGAGATGGCAATGTCATCAACCTTTTCCAGCAGAATATGTTTGCAGTAAGAGCAGAAATCGAGGTTGGTTTCCGTGCCCTCACCGATGCATTCAACGCACTTACCGCAACAGGAGTTCCTTCTGTATGACAAGAATGATCAACGCTTTTACCGGCACAGAAATGTGGGTAGCGGATGACCGAATCGAAGAATACAAGGCGGCAGGGCATCTCCTGCCGTCTGTTTCGGAAGAACCCATAGTGCAGGAAGAAGCAAAAGTGGAAGCAGAGGTCGAGGAGCCGAAAAAGGCAACCAAGACCAAGACCACGAAGAAGAAATGAGGACAGTATGACCACATACGCAACCTATGAAGATGTGCAGAAAAGACTTGGGAGAACCTTTAACACCACCGAAAAAGACATCTGCGATGTTCTCCTGGAAAGAGCCGCACTCGAAATTGATGCATACAATGACCAGGCATCAGCAGATGCCAAAAAATCAGTTTCGGTCGAAGCGGTAGCCAGGGCGATGAACGAGACAAGCGATGTTCCTATGGGAGCATCCCAGGGTTCAATGTCGGCAATGGGATATTCACAGAGTTGGACAATGCCCAACGGCGGTTCGGTCGGAAGCGTTTATCTTTCCAAGGCAGACAAGAAACTCCTTGGCGTTGGCAATTCTATCGGAGCAAGCAATCCCCTGTCATTCATAACGAGGGCAAGCGTATGAGAGGAATTACCGTCACTCTTACCAAAAAGACACAGACAGGCACCGACCCATTCGGTCAGCCTATCTATTTGGAAACCACAGAGGATGTTGCCAATGTGTTAGTGGGCGAACCTTCAACGGATGACATCAACAACGCAATCACGATGTATGGCAAGAGAGTTGCTTATACACTTGCGATTCCAAAAGGAGATGATCACACCTGGACAGATACCTATGTTTCGTTACCGGCTCCTTTTGAGGGAATATATCACACGATAGGGTATCCCACGGCAGGAATTGAAGCAAACATCCCTTTGAGGTGGAACAAGAAGGTGCATCTTGAAAGAATCGAAAGTCAAAGTGAAGCTGAACTCCCAGGGGATAGTTCAAGTTCTTAAATCGCAATTTATGATGGATGCGGTTTTGGACGAAGCAGAAAAGCACGGAGAAATCGAGACGAGCTTTGTTGGAATTGACCGATGCCACGTTATTGTTAAGGATGAAAGAAAATGATTGAAGAAACGGTAAAAAGTTATCTTGACACAGTATTCGAGGACATTCCTATTTATTTGGAAACCCCGAAGGATATGCCCGAAAAATTCATCGTCTTTCAGCTTATTGACAGGGGCAAGGAAAATTACATCAATGCGGTGACATTGGAGTTTCGGTGTTTTGCCGGTTCCAAGTATGATGCCGCACTCCTCGATGAATCACTCCGCAATGCGATGGAAGCATTCCACGAAGGCACAGACATTTCGTGCCACCTGGGCGGTGGAAACGATGACCAGGATTCGGTCTTGAAAAAGTACCGTTATCGTAGCTATTACAATTTATATTATTGATAAGGAGAAAAAACTATGCCCGATGCTACAAAAGTATCAGTAGGTAAGCCTAAAGTGGGTGGTGCAATCCATTGGGCACCCATCGGAAGCACCCTTCCTGCATCAGCGACCGCATCTCTTGATGCCGCATTTGTTGAGCTTGGCTATGTTTCCGAGGATGGTCTGACCAACAACAACTCACCCGAGAGCGACACCGTAAAGGCTTGGGGTGGTGATACTGTTCTGAACCTTCAGACAGACAGACCCGACACCTTTGCACTTACCCTTCTCGAATCCCTTAATACCGATGTCCTCAAGACCATTTATGGTTCTTCGAATGTCACCGTAGATGGAAGCGGCAATATCACCGTAAAGGCTACGGCAGGTGAAATGCCTTCGGGTGCTTGGGTATTCGATATGATTCTCAAGGGCGGCAGAGCCAAGAGGATTGTTGTTCCCAACGGAACCATCAGCGAGCTTGGAGAGATCGTTTACAAGGATGATGAAGCAGTTGGATACAACGTGACCATCACGGATGTTCCCGACACCAACGGCGTATATCATTACGAATACGTTACCGCCACCGCTCCTTCAGCGTAATAAAAGGGGGAAAATATGCAGGGTATAACAAAGAGCGGATTTAAATTCGAAATCGACGATCGCATTTTAAAGGATTGGCGATTCGTTTCAGCACTCACCAAATGTCAGCAGAGCAAGACCGAGTTTGGAAAGCTCGAAGGCATTATGGAAATGGCAAGTCTGTTGTTTGGCGACAGATACGATGAGTATTTAAAGCACATCGCATCCAAGAACGATGGATTTTGCGATTCCCAGGCAATAATGGAAGAAATCAAAGAGATTCTTGAGAGTGCGAAAGTAAAAAACTGATATTCCTCGCACATTGTGTTGCGGTGTGCGAGGATGAGTTGATCTGCGATTTTGCAGAGACTTACCACATACTCAATTACAGAGAGTTGTCACCGACATTGGCGGCAACTCTTTGTGTGGGTTTGAGGGATAATTCCAGGGTGAAAATGCACATTGCAGGAATCAAACTCACCCTTGAGCAGACATTGCTCGCCCGAACTGTGGACGAACTAACCTTCCAAAGTTGGGCAAAGACAAAGGACGGTCAAAAGAATAGGAATCGTCCTAAATCGGTACTGAAAACAATTCTCGAAGAAAAGAAGGAAGAACAGCACGAAACCTTCTCAACTCCCGAGGAATTTGAAAAAGCGTGGGAGAAGATATGTCAAAGCCAAGCATAGGTGAAGCCTATTTGCAGATAAGACCCTCAATGGATGGGGTCACAGGCGAAATTGAACAGGCAATGGGCGATGCCGGTTCTAAAGGAGCATCGTCTTTCAGCTCTACTTTCGGCACAGGCATCAAAGCCATCAGCGGTGCGGCAATGGCGGCGGTCGGAGCAGGTGCGGCAGGAGTTGCCAAACTGACATCCGAAGCGACATCCGCTTTTGCTGACTATGAACAGTTGGTCGGCGGTGTCGAGGTTCTGTTCGGAGAAGATGCACAGACCGTCCTCGATGATGCGGCAAACGCATTTATGAGTGCAGGTCTTTCCGCAAATGAATATATGGAAACCGTCACAGGTTTCTCTGCTTCGCTGATAAGTTCTCTCGGCGGTGATACTTACGAAGCCGCAAATATGGCTCAAATGGCAATCACCGATATGGCAGACAATGCAAACCGTATGGGAACCTCGATAGAATCCATACAGAATGCTTATGCCGGTTTTGCCAAAGGGCAATTCAATATGCTCGATAACCTCAAGTTAGGTTATGGCGGCACCAAAGAGGAAATGGAAAGGCTCCTGCGTGATGCCGAGGAGATGGAAGGCTATATTGAGGGTTCATTCGACCTCAACAATTTTGCTGATGTAGTCGAAGCAATCAACATAGTTCAAACAAATATGGGCATTGCAGGTGCGACCGCAGAAGAAGCAGGAAGCACAATCTCGGGTTCGATGGCATCTGTCAAATCGGCAATGGATAACCTGGTCGCAGGACTTGCCGACCCGAATGCAAATCTCGGACAGTTGATTCAAAATGTTGTTGCGACAGGCTCCACAGCACTTGACAACCTCATCCCCACAATAATGACCGCATTGCAGGGCATAGCGGATGCACTCCCGATGATTGTTCCTATCATCACGGAGAAATTACCGGCACTCATTCAGATGATATTGCCGCCATTGGTACAAGCAATCACAACTCTTGTCCAGGCATTGGTCGAAGCCTTGCCACAGATTCTTGGCATAATCATCGAGGTAATGCCCACATTGATAAACCTCATCATCGAAACGGTGCTTGCATTGCTTCCGATGATCATTGACCTTGGCTTGCAATTAATCCTGGCACTCGCAGATGGTCTCATCCAGGCGATGCCGACCCTCATTCCTGCGGTTGTGGATGTAGTTTTGACAATCGTTGATAAACTCACAGACCCCGACACGCTTGTGATGCTTGTTGATGCGGCTCTGCAATTAATGATTGCACTCGCAACAGGATTGATTGAAGCATTGCCCAGGCTCATTGAAAAGGCACCCGAAATAGTCATAAAACTCGCTGTCGCAATTATCAAGGCATTACCCAAGATTCTTGAAGCGGGAGCAGAACTTATCTTCAAGCTCATTGAAGGTATTATGACGGTGATTTTCAAGCTCGTTGAGATTGGAGCAGAGATTGTCGAATCCGTAAAAGATGGATTTATGGAGAAGGTCGAAGCCGCCAAGACTTGGGGCAAAGATATGATTAATAATTTCATCAACGGTATAAAGGAAAAATGGGAGCATCTAAAATCCACGGTCACCGACCTGGCAAGCACGATCAAAAGCCTTCTCGGTTTCTCGGAACCCGAAGCCGGTCCTCTCTCGAATTTCCATACATTCGCACCCGATATGATGGAGCTTTTCGCAAAGGGTATCCGTGACAACCTCGGTCTGATTGAAAGTGCAATGGGAATGGTTACAACATCCATTGCAGGAGACTTTACATCGTCCAATTTGACCCCGAATAGTTATTCAGAGATTGCAAATCCCACCGCAGACTTGACGAGCCTTCTTGGGGCAAATTCGGCGGCAGAAGGGGATATTGTCATCCCTGTGTATATCGGACAGGAAAAGCTCGACACGATCATCCTCAACGCACAGGCAAGACACGCATTAGTAAGTGGGGGCAGGTAAATGGCACAGAAACTCAAATTGAAATTTGATTCCGAATATTTCCCTCTTACCAAGGGGAGTTACACCCTGGCATTGCAGAATAAAGAGGTGATCAATGAAACGGAAGCAGGAACCATCATCCGAGATATAAAAAGATTGGGTGTTCCTCATATTTCCGTTACATCAACTATCGATGACACCTGGTTTCAGAAATTACAGGGTTACTATGTATCGGGTTCATCAATTACCATCTATTATCTGAACCCTGCGACATTAGCGGAAGCCAATTTTGATGGCTTCATTCAGAACTTGACCTATAACGCAATCAAAGACAATGGCACAAAAACCTTTTGGGATGTATCATTTGAGGTCATAGCATACTAATGTATTCAGCATCGGCAGATTTTCTCACAAAAATAAAATCAAATACACGAAAGATCGAATGGAGCGGAACCATCACAACCAAGGGTGGTTCCGTTTATTCGTTTAATCTTGAGAACATCGCCCAGGGTTCAATCACCAGGGGCATTTCTTCCCAAACATTAAATATTGGCACCGCCTATGCATCAACTCTTTCTCTTGAGGTCATTCTTCCAGGTGTTTCAAGGTATGAGCTTGATGATGGCGTTGTTGTTATAAATTGTTCCATTGATGGTGCATTGGATGTCATCCCAATGGGCATCTATACCATCTCGGAAGCATCACAGACATTCGACCATATAAATATCAAGGCTTATGATAAAATGGTCAATTTTGATTCGGTTCCTTTCGAAATCGGTCAACATATCACCATACAATCGCCCTATGCGTGGCTTTCTGAAATGTGCATCGCTTGCGGTGTCACTCTTGGCATCACATCTGCACAGATTGAAGGCTTGCCGAATGGAAACAGAAAGACAGGCTTTGCGGATGTTGTTTCCGATGTGTCCACCTGGCGAGATGTGCTTATGTATTTGGCGGCATATCTCGGCGGGTTCGCATATATTGGCAGAGATGGTGAATTATATATAGGTGCCTATCCTTCCATTTCGTCTGATACGGTGCCTTCATCTTTCAGATATAGCTCTGACCTATCGGATTTTAGAACCACTTACGATGGCTTATATGCGACTTACAAAGAGGGTGGAGTGCAGGAGTATGTCTCGAATAATAATTCGGGCGGCATTGTCCTGGACATCGGAACCAATCCCTTTTTACAGTTCACAAACCAATCAAACAGGCTTGCGGCATTGCAGGAGATAATTGATGCTTGGAATGGCGTGTATTATGTGCCATATTCCGCAGATATGCCTTTGGTTCCCATCTATGACCCTGGCGATGCTCTAACATTCACAGACAACCAGGCGGGAGCGTATGACATCGGAGCAATCACCGAGATCACATACAACATCGGTGACAAAATGTCCGTTTCTTGTGCCGGTGATAATCCGATTCTTTATGGTGCCCAGGACAGGTTCACCAAGACCATTGCAGGACTTTCGAAGGATTACAACAATGGGCAAGAGGTCGGCGGTAAAAATTTTTGGTTGTTGCATACCGAAAACACATCCGCTCTGACCGTAAACAATACCAAGAGCCAGGTTGCAGAGATTGAGTTCAATCAAACCGTGGATGTGCAGAGAATGGGTTTGATGTTTACCTGTGAAGCGACACTCTCTGACACCGCAACCGTTGATATATTAATAACGGTGGATGATTCAGCAAGCTATGAATTTGAAACCACAGAAGAAAAGAGCGTGAAGGGTAAACGAATTTTCACATCCACTTGCGGTTTCAGAGTTACCGGCAAAGGAACACACGCCGCAAAAGTTTATATGAAAGTTACTGACAATCCCCTCAAGTGGAGCGACATCGTATGAGTGCAACCATAGGAATAAACGATCTCAAATTCACAATCTTTGCATCGGGTCACGATTACACCCTGGCAGATTCGGGAGATGGTGACATCACCTTTTTTTCGCATCCTTTTGTGCCGCTCAATTCTGTAAATCGTGCGGGTCAGTATTATTTCCTGGTTCCCGATGAAAACGGCGACCCGATGGATTGCGTCAAGGATGATATTGCCCATTGCACTTTCACTCCTGCTTTGGGAACAGCTTTTGACACGGAAGGCGAGACCACAGTTGAGGTCAACTATCATCGTGAGTATATCTATGATGAGGGAACCTTGGTTGTTGACAAGACAATTTCCCAGGTAATCACGGTCGTTAATCACGGCTCGGTTAGTCAGAGTAACACATATTGCGACTTGTACTCGGACGGCTATTTATTCTATCGTCCTTCAAGCGTTAATACCGTCAATAATAATATGTGGCTTGTTGGCACGGGTATGCCGTCGAAATTGTCTTGTATTCCTTGGAGAGTACAGAAACTCGGCAACGGCATTTACGGCTTTTGCAATGCGTATAATCTCACCGATATTTCAGAGTTACAATTCGCAGACACATCTCACGTCATTGAGATGTCGAATTTGTTTTCGGGCGGTCGCTATCTGACAAGCGAAAAATTGACCGAAGCAATCGGCGGTTGGAATACTGAAAACCTTGAAAAGATTTACTACTTTTCGACATCTTGCGGGGCAACAGATTTTACATTCTTTGAAAAGTGGAACACGCCGAACCTCACGAACCTCGAGAGGGCGTTCGACAGTATGATAAATGTTACCTCGTTACACGGCTTGGAGCATTTCAACGTATCGAATGTAACAAATTTAAATTATGCGTTTATATCCCTTATCGCTTGCACGGACATAACGGCTTTAGCGGGTTGGAACGTCGAAAAAGTATCAACTATGGTAAGCACGTTTGCAAATATGCCGTTTGCAAGTATTACCGCTCTCGGGTCTTGGGTTGTTACCGCATTAAAGAATATATCTAATATTTTCGAAGGTTGTTCGTTTGTATCAAGCCTTGAACCTCTCGGCTCTTGGTCGCCTGCTTTGACGGCTATGACCTCGGCGTTTAAGGGAATGGCAAGTATAAAGAACCTTAAAGGCTTGGAGCATTTCGACGTCTCGGGCGTAGCGTCGCTCTCGCATTGTTTCGACGGCGACACGGCGATTAAATCGCTAACAGGCGTCGAAGGTTGGAACGTCGGCAATGTATCGAATTTTGAGTATGTTTTTAATGATCTGCACTTCATTACAAACATACTCCCTCTCAAAAATTGGGATATGCACTCGGCAACGAATGTATCTAATATGTTCGGCTCGAACGGTTTTCTTGCCGACGTTAACGGTATTACTTGGAGTATGCCGAACCTTGTTTCAAATGCTAACGCATTTATCGGTCATAAACTTTGGTACTCGTCTATTATTGACAAGGTCGTATATGAAGCGTGGTGGTACTACTACGACATCGACGGCAATTCATATATGGGGACGGGAATATATGACGACGAACACCCTCTCGTTCAGATATGGAAAGACGCAAGCGACGCTCAAAATTGGACGGTGGGCGGTTCAAGTCTCGGAATGTTCAACAATACGGAGTGGGATAATCTCCCGTCTTGGAATTAAGGGGAAAATATGTCTACTTTAACACCGAATTACAACCTAAAAAAACCCGATAGCACCGACCCGTTCGGAGATTTTCGCCAAGATTATAACGATAATATGGATATAATCGACGCTAACCTCGGCGGGGGCGGTGGCTCGGGCGGTCATACGATAATTGACGAAAACGACACACCGATGACCCAACGAACGGGGTTACAGTTCACAGGCAACGTTAGCGTTTCAGATGACGCCGTAAACGACAAGACGGTCGTTGACATCAAGGGCGGGGCGGTTTTCGGTTTTGCTATTGACGAAAACCGAAAATTATTCGAAGGGACAATGACGAATTTCACGCAGACCCTTGAATATACGGCAACAGAGGACGCCATTGCTTTAATGGATTATTACGGCTCAAACGGTACTAATCAATGGATAGTTTTAAATGGCGTTAGTATTCCTTTTGCGGTTTTGTCGTCGGGTAGAGAATCTTTCGCATTACCTATACGCAAGGGCGACACAATAGCGGGCAGACATACCTCGGACAATGAAAATTGTTATTTTCATTTGGCTTGTTATGGAATAAAGCAAGGCACGAACGGCATTTTTGCCCCCGTGATATATTCCGACACCGAAAGAGTAATCGGCATTTGGCGGGACAATAAACCGCTTTATCAAAAGACTTTCGTTAAAAATAGCACGGACGCAAGCGGGACGGGAGTTTCTTTTGATGTGTCAGCCCTTGACATTGATTATTGTGTCGATATTTACGGAACGTGTGACCGAATTGTTACGGGCGTGGGAACTCTTATCTATCCGTTTAACGCTTATGAGGACTCCTCTTTAAGAACCTACGTCGCATACTCAAAATTCAATAATTGCATAAATTTTAATATTAGATTTTATTTAGGCGAAAGTACCTCGACACAGTACATAACAATTCTTTACACGAAAAATTCCGATGTTGCGGGTTCGGGAAATTGGAACACAGACGGAGTGCCGACCGTTCATTATTCCACAAGCGAGCAAGTCGTCGGGACTTGGTACAACGGAAAACCGATTTATGAAAAGGTTTTGACGCCTTCCGTAAATGTAGGCTCAAACACTATCGCTCACGGCATAGCAAATTTTGAAGAATGTGTAAGCATTAGGGGAATGTGTAAATATAACGGCACATCAGAACATCTGCCCTTGCCTTATGTATCAACAAACATCGCATACGTCATAGCACTCGGCAATGTTTCTACGACTACGTTTCTTATTGACGTTGCGAGCGGTTTTTCGTCAATAGAGAATTGCAAGGTAATTATTCAATACACCAAGACAACGGACTAAAAGGAGAACAAAAAGAAAATGTGGGACACAATAAAAGAGGTTTTGACCTCGGCTAACGCTTGGATAGTTATTCTCTTTTTGGTTTTTGTTGCCGTAGTCGTTGTTTTCCTTATAAAGCGGGGGTATTTTTCCGTTAATACCGAGGGCGTGAAAATCGGGGCGGCAGACAATGAAAGAAATATAATCCGTCAGCAACAGGACTATGTTTTGTATCACTTGAAAGCCGCTTTAAACAATGTCGAAAAACCCGAGGGATACGATGACAAGCTCGGTCAACTCGTCATAATGGCGGTGTATATCGAGTATGTAAAATGGATTTCATTCAACCATCTGTCAAAATCGGAAAAATATATATCCGTGAAGCAGAGCATCCTTGTTGATTTGATCAACCAATACACCTATAAAGACGAGTTCAAAACCGAGGATTTCATCAACTATATAAAATCAGATACCAGGGACACCATCCTGGAATTGATAAAGATTAGGGAACTTTATTCGGAAAGGAGATAATATGAGCAATAAAGTTTACGACATCTTAAAGTATATCGCACAGATCGTTTTACCTGCACTCGGAGCCTTGTATTTCGCTCTCTCGACCATTTGGGGATTCCCTTATGGAGAACAGATCGTGGGAACCATCACCGCCATTGATGCTTTCCTGGGAGCATTGCTTGGCATCAGCACGGTTCAGTATAAGAAAAACAATGCTTGAAAATATATTCATCTGTTTGATCACGGCGGTTCTCGGAGTGGGAGCCGCTTATATTTTATACATCGTAGAAAAGGGGAAATGATATGGAGATAAAGGGCATTGATGTTTCGTCCTGGCAGGGCGATATTGATTGGGCGAAAGTCGCACAGGATGGGGTTCGCTTTGCCATCCTCAAGGCAGGGGGAAGCGATGCATCCACCAGGTACAAGGACAAAAAATTCGAGCAGAACTATGCAGGAGCCAAGGCGAACGGCATCAAGGTCGGATGCTATTATTTCAATGGTGCAGGATGCACAAGCTCTGCCGCAGGGATTGCCGATGCTCAACATTTCCTCTCTCTGATAAGCGGAAAGACTTTCGATTATCCCTGTTTTTCTGATCTCGAAGCACCAACCTCTGCAACCAAGCAGGGAAACACGGATGCGGTGATTGCATTCTGTCAGACCGTGAAAAATGCAGGATACCTCACAGGTGTTTATGCATCCGACATCTCGGGATTTAAAGACCGGCTCGATCTCGGAAGAATTGATGCGATGGGTCTTGATAAATGGGTGGCAAGGTATGGCTCTGCACCCAAATATGCCACCGTGTACCAAATATGGCAATGGTCATCAAGTGGCTCCGTCAAGGGTATTGGCGGCAGAGTAGATATGGACACATCCAACAAAGACTATTCGGGAAGCGATGTTCCTTCCTACAATCTGTGGGGAGCTGATTTCTCGCCGGTGTTCAATCCCGATTATTACGCATATAAATATGCCGACCTGGAAGCCGCATTTGGTCACGATGCATCGGCTCTTTGGTCACATTTTCAGACATTCGGAATGAACGAAGCTCGCCAGGCTTCCGAGAATTTCAATGTCAACATATACCGAGACAGATACGAAGATTTGAGAAAGGTTTTCGGAGATAACCTGCCTTTGTACTATTGGCATTATTGCTATTTCGGTATCAATGAAGGTCGCTCGGCGGTATAGCCTAACGATATTTTTTCCCCTCACTTGTGCCCCTGTGGTTCTGTTCCCATAGGGGCATTTTTTATTTGCATAAAAATATTTTTAAAAAAATAACAATTTATTGTTGACAATACTCTGTTAGCGTAGTAATATATAGACATAACAAGGAACCACCACCACGAAAGGAGCAGATATGAGACAGTTGAGAAGGTTATTCGGAGTAGAACTTATGAATGGTGGAAAACTTCGCTTGGTCGCATTCTTCTCCGAAAACGAAAGAAAAGCGGTTTGCGAGAATAAAGCAAACCACACAAGACCAATCACGATGGCAGAATGGAAGCAGATACCTAAAGAAATGAAGGCTTGGTAACAGAGAGGAGAAAACACTATGGCAAACACCGTAAACGTAATCATCAGAAACTACACCGAGAGAGGAAGAAAGTTCACAATCGTGCAGGACAAGGACGGATTCTACCTGGCAATCGAGGATAAGTACATCGACAAGACCGGCAAGCTCACACAGACCTTATACGGACATCAGATGTTTGCAAACAGAGATATGAACGAGTGCATCAAGTCTCTCCACAATAGCATCGAGGTTAATTACCTGGTAGAGCAGGGACACTCCAAGGCAGAAGCATTCGCAATCGTATTTGATTTGATCGGCAAGGTTGAGATGGACAAGATCGAAGCATTATTCGCATAACAACAGGCAAGGGGGTCGAAAGACCCCCAGGAAGGAGCAAATATGTGGGAATTGGTTGTTGTATGGATGCCGGAGAAGGAGAAACAAATCTTCGAGTATGAGACAAAAGCCGAAGCGGAATCTGCCAGGGATGGATACATCAAAGCATTCGGAAATCAGCTTTGGGCGTGCATCAGAAGGAAGGTGAGCCTATGAAATACGAAATGAAACTCCGCTTGAATGCGAGACAGTATTTGGCGGTTTTGGATAAGGCATTGGTGATCGTCACCGAGAATGAGAAGGGCGAGCCTATAAGATATGCAATTTTCGGATTAAAAACAGAGAAGAAGGAGAAATCAAATGAGTAAGTATTACATTGTTGCACAGGTTTGGAACAACAGGAAAACCGAGTATGAAAACAAGACCATACTTGAAACCATCAATCGAAACAAAGCACATAAGAAATTCGATGCGGTAAAGGTAGACATTGACACACCAATGGTCGAGTTGTATGTTGAGGGCATCGACTATGACACAAGGTTGGAACGCAAGGTGTGTCTTGAAAGAGGAATGGTTGAAAGAATTGTGGGGTAAAAATATGGAAGGCTATATCACATTGACAGAGTGGGCGAAAAGGCACGGCATCGACCCTGCCACGGCAAGGCAAAGAGCTTTGAGGGGAGCCTTTGAGACCGCAGAGAAGATGGGCAGGGATTGGATAATCCGAGAAGATGAGGAATTGATCGACCACAGAAGAAAGAGCGGTGATTGACCGCTCTTTTGGTTTAGTTGAAATTTAAGTTGGGATGTGTCAGCAGGGATGGGGTGTCCTGGAAGAAGCCTTGAAAAATGGAACACTTGACACCTTATGATACAATATGAGACGAAGCAAATTGAGAATTGTTCTCATTGTGGATGTGCTATGGATAAGGCTTTCGCCAATGTGGTTTAGTTGGTATTTAAGTTATCATCCGTATTGCATCCATTTTTTTGTTCTCCCTCGCTTTGAGTTCTTCCGTGCGGTGGGTGTATATCGCCTTGGTGATTTTCGAATCTTCGTGACCGAGCCTTGCGGCGATCTCGTCCAGGGTCAGTTTGCCACATAGGATTGAAGCGGTTGTATGGCGGCAAGCGTGAGTGGTGAGCCTTCTGCCCAGGATTTCCTCTGTCATCTTCGCAAAGTACCGCTCAAAGGCTCCATAATCGAGATAGGAGCCATCCTCATTGGGAAAGAAAAGGTCGCTCTCATAATCGAAGATGCTCCTCTGCCATTTCTCATATTTTCTTATGTCATCGATGCATTCTTTGAGTTCGGGTTGGATGTAAATATCCCTGCGTGATGAGAGAGATTTCGGAGTGGTCACAATGTGGTTGCTATGATCATAAGTCTTGGTTATGTGAATGACAGAACCCCATACATCACAATCATTCAATGCGATTGCTTCCCCGACCCTGCAACCTGTCAAAATCATAAATCTCGTCAAGAGCTTGTATTTCTCTCTGTCCATTGCATCAAGGAGTTTCTTAATCTCGGATGCTTCCAGGTATTTATCCTGGATTCTTTCCTTCTTGGGTTGATCACGAAAAGACATTAATTTGTCGGCAACCTCGGGAGATTTCACAAAGTCGTTTCTATATGCCCATCTCCAAAATGTGCGTAATGTCCTCTGATAATCATTTAGGGTTCTGTTCGATTTCTTCGATTCGCAGAATTTATTTCGGATATAACCGGCGGTCATCGCATCCATATACCCATCACCGATGATTGAAAGCACCTGCTTAAAATGTGAGTTGATTCGAGTATAGGATGAAGGCTTCCACACAGGGGAATGCTCTTTCAAATAAAGGTCAATCACCTCGGACAATAAAAACCGAGTTTCCTTGACCTTCTCGACCTTCTCCATAAGCCTTTTATATGCGTCAATTTCGGCTTTTTTCGATGTGCCCGATATTTTTACCGACACAATCTGTTTTAAGCCTGTGTGGGGATTTATGACCGCTTCCTGGTACAATCTTTTTGATGTTATCCAAGCCATAGTCACCTCTCAATTCCGAGAAGCATTCTCACATTCTTTTTGGTGGTGGGGTCCGCCTGGTGGTAAGCATCAAGGAGCTTTGTATCCTCTCCCTTGACATTCTCGGTTCCGCAGATGTCAGCGACCGAAACTCCGAGAGCCTTTGCAAGCGTGGGGAGATAATAAGCATCGGGAACGCCGGTTCCAATCTCCCAGGATGAGATGACAGTTTGAGACCTGCCGACCTTCTCGGCAAGTTCACCTTGTGTCAATCCGATTCTCTTTCGATACTCTTTCAAGCGATCAGAAAGCCGCATCCTCTGTTTTTCAATTTCTGTGATTTCTACTTTTATTTCTTTCATAAAATCACCTCTTTTCCTGCTTTGAATATAGCACATCAATAATACATTGTAAAATTCTAACAAGTAATTGTTGACAATCCAATAACAACGGATTATTATGTGCCTATGGGCAACAAGTTTTTGTTACCCTCAAATAACAACAAATTGTTGGGAAAGGAGTTTGAAGCAATGGAAATCGAAAAGAAGCTGAACCAGGTGATTGAGGAGAAGGGCATTTCTGTTCGCTCAATCGCCACAAGAGCAGGAATCGATGAACAGATTCTGTATAGGTGCTTGAGAGCCGAACAGAGGTTGAAGGCAGATGAGTTCCTGGCGATCTGCAAGGTCATCGAGGTAAATCCTGCGGAGTTCGTATGAGGTGGCTTTCACCGAGCGGATTGATGGAAACATTCGACATCAGCAAATCGACCGCATATAGGCTCCTTGACAGGTTCGAAAAGGACGGCGGCGAGGTCATCCGCATCGGCAGGCTTCCGAGAGTTTCAGAGGACACTATCACACAATATTTGAGGAAAAATAATGAAACACACACTTGAGATTATCGCATCCATTCTAATTTTCGTTGCCGTATCCCTTGCAGGGATAGGTTCTTGGCAAAATCAATTCAACAATCCCGAGGTACCGAGAGATGAACAGATGATCATTGTTGAGCCGGTTATTTTACATCCCGACCCGACAGAATTTGATGTCACATCCGAGGTTCCGCTCATCCGAACAAGTCAATATGTGAATCTCACTTTCGAGGAGATGGATTTGCTCGAACAAATCGCAATGGCAGAAGCCGAAGGCGAGGACGTTATCGGAAAAATTCTTGTTATGAGAGTGGTTCTTAATCGCTCATTAAGGGATGGAAAGAGCATCGAGGATGTGATTTTTTCACCCAACCAATTTTACACCAGGGGAATGAAACCAGGTGATGAAGGATGCCACGAAGCTATCGGGATGGTCATAGATGGTTACGACCCAAGCGAGGGTGCTTTGTATTTCTCGGCAGGTGGGTATTCAAGGTACGGAGAACCGTTATTCCAACACGGCTCTCATTATTTCAGCAAATAAGGAGATAGTGCAATGGTCAAGAAACCACCAAGAAAAGATAATCCAATACCAATTATCACCACAAGTAGAAAGGGGAACAAATGTCAACGTACGAAGAAATCAAAAAAGCTAATGACGAAGCGAGGGTCACTCTCATAAAGGTTGGCAACAAGACCAATGGATATGTCGAGGTGAACGAACGCATCAAGGCATTTCGCAAGGTTTACCCCGAGGGATTCATCCTCACGGATATGATCAAAAACGAAGAAGGTCTCTGCATCTTCCGCACCGAGGTTGGGTACTACATTGGCGAACTCAAAATGGTTCTCGGAACCGGCACCGCCTATGAGAGAGAGGATTCAACCTTCATCAACAAGACCTCATTTATTGAGAACTGTGAGACCTCATCCGTGGGAAGGGCACTCGGTATGGCGGGATTCGGAATCGATGACGATGTGGCATCCGCAGAGGAGATCAACGGCACCATCGCAATGACAGAAGCAGACAAAGCCAAGAATCAGCAGAAGGCACTCAATGACCTTCGGGCAATGTATGAGAAGAACGGTGGCAAGACCTGGAACAAGTACCTTGCGGAGATCGCACCCGAGGGAATGACGAATGAGATTTACGGCAAGGAGATGGCAAGGCTCAAGAAAGAGCTTACCGACAAAGCCGAGAAGGAGAAGAAATGAATAGAACAGAATACATCGGAAGATTAGTCAGAGATGGTGAGATCACCTATTCCACCACAGGCACCGCATTTTACAGAAACTCGATTGCGGTTGACCGCAAATTTAAGAAGGAAGGCGAACCCGATGCCGATTTCTTCAATTTCAAGATGTTCGGAAAAGCGGCAGAGACATTCCATCAATGGACACAGAAAGGCTCCAGGGTCTTTCTTGCCGGTCACAATCAGACAGAGACCTATGCCGACAAGGACGGCAACAAACGCACGGATATAAAGCTCATTGTGGACGAGTTCGAGTTCTTGGACACCAAGGCGAAGGAATTATCCGAGAATGACGGTTTCGCCAAGGTTGCGGATGACCTGCCTTTTAATTGATCAGAAAGCGAGGGCGATATGTCGAGACTTGAAACAATGGAAAGCGATGTTGAATCCCTGCTCCGTAAATATCCCTGGTTAAGAGGTAATGACCGAAAGTTATATCTTGCCGTACTTTGGAAGCGTGGCTATGACCTCAACGTGACCATCACAAAGTTTTTCAATGACAATTCCTATCCAAGCACCGAGACAGTACGCAGGACGAGACAGAAATTGCAGGAGAAATTCCCCGAGCTTCGCCCCGAGGATGATGTCAAGGCAATAAGACAGGAAGCAGAGAAGGAGTATTTGGAATATGCCAGGGAATGAATTTCACGGTAGCGTTTTAGCTTGTATAGCTTGGCTATCAGCAAAGAAGGATGGAGAGTTCGAAATCAAGCCATACAGAATGAAGCGGTCAAAGGATGCAAATTCATACTATTGGGCGTTGCTTGATCAGTTGGCAGAGGTGCTGAACAAATCCAAGGATGAGCTACACTGACAAATGCTCACGGAGTATGGCACCTGGGAATATCTCGAAGATGGCTCTCCCAAGTGGGTTATTTTGCCCAAGGACAAGCCTTTGCCAACGGATGGCTACTACTTTGACACCAAAGCAGATGTGACCGTTAAAGGGGCAAAATCGGGCGAAGAAAAAGGACACGCATATATCGTCATAAGAGGTTCGCACACCTACAACTCCAAAGAAATGTCAACCCTCATCAATGGTTTGGTGCAGGAATGTAGACAACAGGACATTGAAACAATGACACCTGCGGAAATCGAGCAGATGTGCAAAGACCTGGGGGAATGACGATGGACGAGAAGAAAATCAATACATCGATCATCTGCCCAAACGTGAGTTGTTATCTGTGCGGTGTGACAGTTGGTTTGGAATTGCACCACGCACTCCACGGAAACGGAAGAAGGAAGCTCGCAGATGAGGACAAGTTATTTTTGGCTCTTTGTGAGTATCATCACCGCCGGTTGCACGATTTCGGAGAGTATGACCAGGAACTAAAAGCATTAGCGGAGAGATCATTCATCAAAGCAAAGATGGCAGAAGGCTACACAGAGTTTCAAGCAAGAGGAATATTTCTGAACCGATATGGCAAACATTTTGATTATTAAGGAGCTGATATGGCAAAGAACCTGGGAAAGAAATTCGAAGCAATCATAGGTAAAGCCTTTGAAGATGTTCGAGGTTGTTCGGTAGATCGCATCCCCGACCAAACGATGAAATATAAAGACCGAAAGAACGTGGCAGATTTCATCGTATATAAATACCCCAACCAATATTACATCGAATGCAAAACGGTTCACGGAAACACCCTTCCATTTAGCAACATCACACAGTTTGATGCACTTTATGAGAAAAGCTTTGTAATCGGAGTTTGTGCAGGAGTGATGTGTTGGTGGGTGGATAAGGATGTCACCAGGTGGATTCGGATTGAGGAGTTGGCATATCTAAAAAGGCAAGGTCGCAAAAGCATCAGATACGATGAATCAATTCCAAATTTTAGAGGTAAGACAATCCCAGGCAGAAAAAAAAGAGTTTATTTCGAATACTTTATGGAACTTTTTTTCAGATAAGGAGAAAAAATGGCAGGTCAGAGAATTATCACAAACAAGGACATAAAATTGCGAGACATCGCAACAGATGTTCTCATTCATCAGATGAATTTCAACGTGGTTGATCACGCATCCATTTATGAGTGGGAGTTTGAATCCGCAAAGGATGCAGAGAAAGCAATCGACACCCTGGCAAACTATTTCGAGTTTTGCCAAAGAAGATAAGAAAGGAGAGAGGTCAATGTCGCAGAGTTCACACCTTTATGATGCAAAAGTTGATAAACCCAAGATCATCGGAGAGAAGCTATCCGATTGGTATATCGTTTTCACCACCGATGGTCTTGTTTTAGCCGCACAGTATGGCTCCGACGGGTATTGGCACGGAGAAGCTGACGAGACATTCGGAAATGTCACCCATTGGATGGACGGATTCCCTGTTCCTGCAAATTTCAAATTTGCTTATGCGAGATATGGGGGCGAAATATGACACTTTATTGTGAGGTTCCTGTCAAAGATAGCTCCGCATCAAGCAGGAGAGATGCTATCGCCTATGCCAACAAGCACGAAGAAATTTGGAAGATCAAAGAGAACAGGAGCGAAAAGCGAAAAAGGATGATGGCAAGAACGAACCTGGAAGGCAGATGCGGTTCGTGCCGGTCCTTCAAATATATCACCGTGGATGGCGAAATTACCTGCTATGGTAATTGCTCCAAAGGCAGGGTTACAAGACCGAGAACCACCCAGGCTTGCAAAGAATATGAGAGGGCAAAGGAATGATTGAGAAAATTCAAATCGTCCACCAGGATGTGAGCGAATCCCTGCATCAGATGCCCTATGAGACCGTGGGAAGGCTTTTGATGGCGGCAATCGCTTATGCCAATGATGAGGATTATTCCGACATCCTCAAGGATGATCAATTCGCTTGTATGTATTTTCCAACTTTGAGAGGGCACATCGACAGGATGGAGAAAATCCGCAATAGTCGCTCTCACGCAGGAAGCCAGGGCGGTGCTTTGGACGGAAATACAAACGCAAGTAAAAACAAGCAAAAACAAGCAAAAACAAGCAAAAACAAGCAAAAACAAGCTCCTAACCTAACCATACCTAACCATACCAATAATAAGAACATATATGGCACCGCAAAAAATGTTCTCCTTACGGATGAGGAGTTCTCCAAGATTAAATCAAAGGGATATGAGGATTTAATCGAGGAACTTTCCCTCTATATGGCATCAAAAAATAAAAAGTACGCTGACCACTATATGACGGTGCTTGCCTGGGGAAGAAAAAGGGAGAAGGAATCATCGCCGGTTGTAAAGATGAATCATTTTACAAGTGGGGCAACAAATACCACTTACGATTTTGCAGAGCTTGAAGCAAAGCTCGTCAAGAATTGAGGTGACCAAATGAGCAGAGTGACTATTGGAGATATAACAGAGGATTTGCTTCCCTTTACCGAGAAGGGCAACAAAGTCATTATGGTTGAGATTGTTCCAAGAAAGATCGTTGAGGACATCATCCATTTTTGCGAAGAAAATTCAAAATTGGAATCAACCAATGAAACTATGATGTATGACAACGGATGGAGAGACAGTTTGCGAAGGGTCAAAGAAAGAGCCGAGTATTTGCTGAATGAGTTTGAGGGAGAGAAAATCGATGATCACCTACCCTGCAAATGGGATACAGAACCCGAAAATCAGCCTTGGGCGATTAAATGCAGAACAGAGGAGGGGGGGCAGGGATGACCGCACATTGCCTTTTTGAACAATCCGGCACCTTCAAGAATGAGTTTAAAAAATTAGGCATCGAAGCCTATGACTATGACATCCTCAATGACTATGGGGAAACCGACTACCAAATGGATTTGTACCAGGAAATAAGGGGGGGGGTACGAAGGAAAGCCGAGCATCTTTGACCGTATGAGCCAAGATGATATTATTCTCGCATTTTTTCCCTGCACAAGATTCGAAGCTCAAATCCTTTTGAGTTTTTGGGGCAAGCAGAACCAGGACAAAGGATTGTCCGACATCGAAAAGCTCGAAAGAGACATCCGATTGCATACAGAGTTGCACGAAAACTATTGCCTTATATCAATGCTTGCAATCATTGTTCTTCGCAAAGGCTTAAAAATGGTTTTCGAAAACCCTGCCGGTGAACAACACTACCTCACCAGGTATTGGTGCTTAGCTCCAAAGGTGATTGATAAGAACCGGCAAGAAAATGGAGATGCATTCAAAAAGCCAACTCAATATTGGTTTATCGGATGCGAACCCAAAAACAATTTTGTGTTCGAACCTATTGAATATATTAAGCCGAAAACGTGGACGGGATTAAGTGCGAGAGAAAGATCAGAAATACATCCTCAATACGCATCAAGATTTATCAAGCAATATCTCATAGATTATGAGACCGACATCGAAGCAATGCTGAAAGGAGAATGAATGACAAGAGAAGAAGCAATCAAAATTCTCGAATTTGAGAAGCAGGGAATGTTCAAGAGTTTAGAAACAAAAGAGGCTCTTGATATAGCAATAAAGGCTTTATTCGTTCCCGAAAGCACAGATTTAATAAGCAGAGAAGAAGCACTCGCAAAAGTACGCTTGAATTATACAAATCATCAGACCGTATCAGCTCACGCAATAAAAGACATACTCTCAACTATTCCGAGTGTCGTTCCCGAAAGAGAAAAGGAAACAGACCTTATAAGCCGTGAAGCGGTAATAGACTTGCTTAATCAGTTTGGTTACTACGATAAGGAAATGGAAAGGGACTTGTCCGCTATTCCGAGTGCCGTTCCCGAAAGAGAAAAGGGAGAGTGGATAACAGATAACATAGACGAGGGATATGTTGAATGTCCTTTTTGTCATAGTTTAACAAACTGTGAATGTGGCAAGTATGATGATTTGAATTTTTGTTTTAATTGCGGAGCAGAATTGAGAGGGGGTAAAGAATGAAGTACATCATTATGTGCGGGGGAACATACGGTTCACACCCCAAGCAAATGCTTCCGATAATGGGAGAGAGAATTATTGACCGAACAATTCGCCTGTTGAAAGCATACGGCGTCGACGATATTGCTATAAGTACAAACGATGTGAATTTTTGGAATTTGGGAGTGCCTACATTAAGCCACAAGAACAATTATGTATATGGGCACGAAAAAGAACATTTGTGGCTCCAGGCTTTTTACCCGATGACCGAGCCGGTGTGCTACATCTACGGAGATGTGTATTTTTCAGAAGATGCCATCCGTCAGATTGTGCAGACCGAGACAGATTGTGTGGAGTTCTTTGCATCTGCACCGCCATTTACAGATAAGTATATGAAAACCTGGGCAGAGCCTTTTGCCTTTAAGGTTCAGAATCCGAAATTCTTTTTCGAGAAGATTGAGGAGTGCCACAAATATGACCTTGAAGGAAAATTTCATCGGGAAGCGGTATCCTGGGAGCTTTGGCAGGTCATAAAGGGAACCGAGCTTGATGTGATCGACTACACCAATTATCACATAATAAATGACTATACCTGCGACATTGACAATGCAGAAGAAGCAGAAGAATTTGAAAGGTGGGTGTTTGGTGTATGAAATTATCAATAATCATTCCGTTTTATAACACCCACGAATACACCGGCGAACTGTTGGCAACCTTGGGCAGACAGATTCATTTGTTGGAGAACCCCGATGATGTCGAGGTCATTCTGATTGACGATGGAAGCGAAAAGCCTTTTGTTAACAACAATGAATGGGTGAGAGTTTTTAGAACCAGGAGAAGCAATCCTGCCACGGCAAGAAACAAGGGATTGAAACTCGCCAAGGGCGAATACATCCAATTTATCGATTCTGATGATATGATCTCGGAGAATTTTGTTTCCTGCATCCTTGAAGCAATCGAAAATGGAACCAATCTTGTGGAGTTCTCCTGGCGGTCATTAAGCTCGGGAAGATTTGATGTGAGATTATCCCAGGGCGAAAGATGCAAGATGCCTGGTGTGGTCTTGAGAACCTTTAAACGGTCATATATAGGTGATACCCGATTCAACGAGAAAAAGGATGCCACCGAGGATGAGGATTTCTCCAGGCGGCTTGGTTATCTGACCGATGATGTGTCCGTCACCATTATTCCCGAGTATATGTATTTTTACCGTGACGATGTGACAGGCTCCAATGTTAAATCATACAAAGCAGGATATAAGCACACGAAAAGGATTGCCTACTACATCCCACACGTTGAAAAAGGGAGTGAATACATCGAACAGATAAAAAAAGACGATGAGGAGAACGAGGTCATCCTGCTGACCAACCAAAACGATGTTCCCGAGCTTGAAAGGTATTGTCAGATTTTCAGACCGTGCCGAATGTGGACACATTTTGCCAAGGGTTACAGATACCCATTCGAGATCATCTCGATTCCGATTGACCACCAAGTGATGCTCTATATCCAACAGTTAAATATCATAGGCGGCATTGAGACATTCATTTATTACTTTGCAAGACTTATGAAGCATAAAGATGTTGCATTGGTGGTCGGGAACCTGGACGAAAGCCTAAAAAGGAAATATGAGCGGTATATAAAGGTGTATGACTACACCACAAGAGACAAATATTCCTGCGATACATTGATAATGTTGAGGATTCTTGACCGAATACCGGCAAATATCGAATATAACCAATCCGTGCAGATGTGCCACGCTTGCAGGACAGAACCTCTTTGGCACATAAGGCAGACAACCGATTTTATTGTGAATGTATCCGAAGCAAGCAAAAAGAGCTTTGGGGCAGAAGCAGAAAACGGAATCGTCATCCACAATCCCATCATCACGGACAATCCCAGGGCATTGATGCTTGTATCGGCAACCCGAATCCCTGCACCCGATAAAGGGCAGAATGAGGAGAGGATGCGAAGGCTTGCGGATATGCTAAACGAAGCAGGAATCCCTTTCCTGTGGTTCAATTTCTCGGATGGAACCATCCCAAACCCACCAAGAGGGATGATCAATGTTGGCAGGTATGAGGATATAAGACCCTATATCGCATCGGCAACATACCTCGTCCAATTAAGCGATTCAGAAGCCTGGTCATATAGCATTTTGGAAGCCTTGACACAGAATGTTCCCTGCATCGTGACAGACTTTCCATCCGCAAGGGAAATGGGTATCAAGGATGGTGAAAACGGATATATTTTGCCATTTTCGATGGATTTTGATGTAAAGAAGCTCTTAAAGGTGCCGAAATTTACATATTTATATGACAATGAGCCGATAAAACGGCAATGGGAGCGGATTATTGACCATAAAATCAAGATAAAGAAAAAGAAGATGTGGGATGTTGTCATTCTTCAACAATACAATGACATTTCACTCGGACGATTGATGCATCCAGGAGAAACGGTGCCGATGCCGGTTGAAAGGGCAAAGGTGATAATTGATCTTGGATATGGAAAAGTAAAGGGGGATATATGACAGTAAGAGAATACTTGATGCAATCCCTTAAAATCAGAGGGAGTTTATCAGACATCCAGGACAGAATCGAAAAGCTAAAGACAGACCTCGAATACCATCCTGTGCAATTAGATGATAGCGGAGCAAGTCATCTGAACTATCGTGAGGACAAATTCAGCGAGAAGATGGCAGAGATTGCCGACATCGAGACCGAATGGATGGAAAAGAGAGCCGAGCTTGAGCGGAAGAACAACGAGATCATCGCTTTTATTGATCAGTTGGACAATGCCGAGTATATATCGGTATTAAAGCAGAGATACATCGCTGAAAATAAACGGTACCCCGCTCGTCTCAATTCCTGGGTGGCGATAGCATTTAAACTCGGGATGACATCCGAGGAAGCGGTGAAGCAGAAGCACAAGCGGGCGATACGATCTCTCGAAAAAAAATTTTTGTCAGCGTGACACCTTGTGACACCTTTTCCTGTGCTATTATGCTATTGTGATAATTGAAGCGATAGTGATAGACCTCTGAAAACGGAAGGGCGGTTTGCAGAAGCAGATCGCTCTTTTGGTTTGCGAAAATACGATGGCATTAAATTACAACCCACGCAATCGAAATGGAAGCCTACGGAGAAAACACCGTGCCAGGTTCAAAGCGATGGGGGCACCCTGCCATATATGCGGCAAGCCTATTCACTATGATGAGCCGAGCGATGCAAAGCATCCCTGGTCTTTCGTAATCGATGAAATCATTCCTGTTTCACGCTATAAATTGGGGGGTTACAATTCACCCGAGGAGTGTGCAAAGGATTGGGGGAACCTTGGTGCGGCTCATTATTATTGCAATCAAAAAAAGAGTAACCACTTGCCAGGAGAAAAGGTAAGGGCAGAGAAAAAAATTTCAATTCCCGATGGCGAATGGTGAGGATGTGGGGGAGAGACCCCTTTCCCTGCCTTGGCACC
>Ga0310786_10002279_pt1 | contig 29581 bp, 24 predicted proteins | sample AusTroGonzalo_MG_FD_203881 | JGI IMG/M metagenome (GOLD analysis project Ga0310786, IMG submission 203881) | Bovine rumen microbial communities from tropical cattle in Woodstock, Queensland, Australia - Gonzalo_03 (v2) (version 2) | ecosystem: Host-associated > Mammals > Digestive system >...
TTCCCGTCAGCCACGTAGAACTGGAAGAGACAGTGGCACGGAGGCAGTGCCATCCTGTCCACCTCGGCGGGATTCCATGCGCTGACTATCATGCGGCGGCTGTCGGGATTGCGGCGGATGGTGTCGATGACCTGCGAGAGCTGGTCGATGGCACGGCCGTCAGGGGCCGGCCAGCTGCGCCACTGGTGCCCGTACACGGGTCCCAGGTCGCCGTTCTCATCGGCCCACTCGTCCCAGATGGATACCCCGTGGTCCTTGAGGTACTTGATGTTGGTGTCGCCGGCGATGAACCAGAGCAGCTCGTAGATGATGGATTTCAGGTGCACCTTCTTCGTGGTGAGCAGGGGGAAGCCCTCGCTCAGGTCGAAGCGCATCTGGTAACCGAACACGCTCTGCGTGCCCACTCCGGTACGGTCCTTCTTGATGACACCGTTCTCGCGGATATGCCGCAGGAGGTCGAGGTACTGTTTCATTATACAGTCCTGAAAGCGAAGATGATGGCCTCCTCGTACACCTCTCCCGGGCGGAGCTCGGTGCTCGGGTACTCGGGCTTGTTGGGCGAATCGGGGAAGTGCTGGCACTCCAGCGCTATGCCGTCGTAATCGTTGTAGACATGGCCGTGCTTGCCTTCGGGACAGCCGGAAAGCCAGTTTCCGGTATATACCTGGATGCCGGGCTGCGTGGTGAAGATCTCCACGAGGCGGCCGCTCTTCTCGGACCAGAGCTTGGCGGCGGCCTGCAGCTGGCCGGGCTCGGCGCCGTCTATGACCCAGCAGTGGTCATAGCCCTTGCCTATCTTGAGGGGCTCGAAATCGGCCTTGATGTCGCGTCCGACGGGCTTGGCGTTGATGAAGTCCATCGGGGTTCCGGCCACGGGCTCGCTGTCGCCCAGGGGGATCTGGGTGGCATCGGTGGGCAGGTACTCCGAGCAGTTGAGCTTGAGCATGTGGTCGAGTATGGTGCCGCTGCCCTCACCGTCCATGTTGAAATAGACATGGTTCGTGAGGTTCACCACCGTCGGGGCGTCGCATTCCGCCGTCATGGTGAGTTTCAGCTCGTTGTCCTCGCTCCACTCGTAGTGGGCTACTGCCTTGAGATTTCCGGGATAGCCCTGCTCCCCGTCCTCGGAAAAATACATGAACTCCACGGCGTCTCCCTGGATGCGGCTCTCCCATACTTTCTCGGCAAAGCCGTCCGGGCCGCCGTGAAGGTGGTTGGGACCGTTGTTGACCGGAAGATTGTACTCCACGCCGTCGAGGGTGAACTTGCCCAGGGCGATGCGGTTGGCGAAGCGGCCGGGTATCTTGCCCAGGAACGGGCCGTCCTTGATGTAAGACTCGGGCTTGTCGTAACCCAGTGCCACGTCGGCGAGTTTGCCGTCCCTGTCCGGGACGATGATGGAGACGATGCCCGCTCCGATCTCGGAGAGGGTGACGCTGGCTCCCTTGGAGTTGGTCATAGTGTAGAGATGACCGGATTTCTTGATATCCATGTTATTTTCGCTTGATTTCGAATGATTATCGTATGAATTTCAAATTTATGCAAAAAAAACGTCAATCCCTACCGATTGAGGCCAAAAAGGACATTACACGCTCCGTAGGGGCATCTTTCATGATGACGCGCTTGTCCTTGTCCAGCAGGTAAAGGGAAGGGATGCCCCGGACGTTGTAGACGAGGTCCCTGCGTATGACGAACTCCCGGTCATAGACATTTATCCAGAAATCCGGAAAATCCTTCAGGTGGCTCCGCCATGAGTCGAGGTCCTCGTCAATATAGACGTTTACGACCGCCAGTGTTCCGGAAGCAATGAGGTCCTTGTAGTAGCCGGCAGTGGCCATGTCCATAAGGAAATCGTTGCAGGCCTGGCAGCCCGGATTGGAAAAGACAAGCAGGGTGTAATCGGCCCGGACATCGTAGAGGCGGCGCGTGCGGCCGGCGACGTCCGCGAAGCGGAAGTCAGCGGCCGGCGTGCCGACGGCGTTGAGCGCGCTCATGCGCGCATCGAACTCCAGGGACGGCACCTGCGCCGGATCGGTGAAAGGAGATGCCGCCAGTCCGGCGACATAGGGATGGTAAAGGTCTTCGTTGCGGTAAGGGGAGTTGGGGTCGTAAAGGTAGTGCTCCATCATGTCGGAGAAAACGTCGAAGGCGTTGGACGTGCTGTCAGCCCTCTGTACATCCTCCACCCGTTCAAGGACCCTGCTTACGTTCTTTCTTCCGCTTGCGATGTCCTGCGACTCCAGGATGACGACATAGGAGGAAAACACTTCTTCAAACTTCGCCTTCGGCACGCCGCATATCGTTACGGAGTCGCAGCGCATTCCCGGCGCCCCGTCGAAGAAACGGTCCCAGAAATGCTCCGCGGCGTATGCCCCGCGTTCTTCCTGGCCGGCATATACTCCCGGTATCTGCACGGCCGGGAATTCGCGGACAGGGTACGCCGCGGGGGCGGCGCCGCGGCCGCTGCGCGGCCCGCAGCCGGCCGCCAGGACCGCTGCCGCCACGCATACCAGCAGGCTACGCCTCATTGTTCTCTTCGAGTATCGCCTCCGAGACATTGATGATGAAGTCTCCCATCTGTTCGAGCTCGTTGACAACGTCCATGTAGAAGACTCCCGACTGGTATTTGTAGTTGTCATGCTCTATGTTGAGTATCAGCTCCTCCCTCATGCTGTTGCGGTATACGTTGATGTTGTATTCCGCGTTGGACGCGTTGGAGATGTCCCAGAGCTGCTTGTAGCCCAGACGGAGGTTCTCAAGCATCGCCTTGTAGGCTTCCTCGACATAGTCCATCAGACGGTTGAGCTTATGGAGCATGCTGGCGTCGAAATGCTTGTCGTGGACGTGGATGCGGCGCATCATGCGGCCTATCGCCTCACCGGAGTCTCCCAGGCTCTCCAGTTCACCGATTATCTTGTAGATGCATTTCACCCTGACGGTGGAGGCGTGGCTCAGTTCGCCCTTGGACACCTCTCCCAGATACTGGGCGATCTCATATTCGATATTGTCGGTGATGGACTCGTATTTGATGAGCTTGTCGTTGATCTGCTCGAACTTGTCGGGGTCGGGTTCATTGACGGCCTCACGGACATAGTTGAAACCCTTGTAACATATCTCTCCGAAATGCACCAGTTCGGAGCTGGCCTCGTTGAGCGACAGTTCGGCGGTGCTGAGCGGTCCTCCCTTGATGTACTTGAGGCGGAATACCTCCCCTTCGCCTTCCGGGGTGGGGACCATCCACGTCACGATCTTCTCGATCACAGGTACGAACCAGATGAGTATCAAGGTATTGATAATGTTGAACAGGGAGTGGAGCGTCGCCACGCTGTAAGGCAGGGAGGCCACCAAGGCCTGCCGCGTCTGCTCGTCCGCCATGCCGAAGTCCGTCGTTGCGGGATTGGGGAAGCCGAACAGCTCGACTATGGATCCCACAAGCTTCAGGAACGGATGGAACAGGCAGAACACCCAAGTGACTCCGAACACGTTGAAGAGCATATGCGCCCGCGCCGTCCTCTTTGCCGAAACGTTGGCCACCGATGCCGCGATGTTGGAGGTGATGGTCGTACCGATGTTCTCTCCGAGCACCATCGCCGCAGCCATTTCGAAGGGGATGTAGCCATTGGCGACCAGCACCATGGTGATGGCCATCGTGGCAGCCGAGGACTGGAGCATCAGGGTCATGATGGCGCCCGTGACCATGAAGATGAGGATGGAACCTATGCCGAAGCCTGTCAGATGGGACAGGAAGATGCGTACGGGGTCGTTGTCCAGCAGCAGGGTGGAAGTCTCGCGCAGGGTGCTGAGGCCAAGGAAGAGGAAAGCGAAGCCCATGACGAACTCGCCGAAGCTCTTGTTGTGTTTCTTCTTCGAGGCGATCAGCAGGTACCCCAGGAACATCAGCGGCACGGCGATGGCCCCAAGGCTGAACGAGCCCCCTCCGAACGAGAGGGCGAAAATCCACGCCGTGACCGTAGTGCCGATGTTGGCGCCCATGATGACGCCGATGGCGTTCGCCAGCGAAAGAAGGCCGGCGTTGACGAAGCTCACCAGCATCAGCGTGGTGGCGGTCGAAGACTGGACGAGGGCGGTGACGACGATACCGGTGAGGACGCGCTTGAACGACGTGGAGGTCATGGCCGCCATGAAGGACCTCAACTTGTCACCGGCCATTTTCTGAAGTCCGCCGCTCATGAGGGACATTCCGTAAAGGAACATGCCCAGAGAGCCTAACATCGTGCAGACCTGGAGAAATGTACTCATGTTTTATATAACTCTAATTCGGTGCGAATTTACGATTTTTTATTAGATTTGCCAACGGATGAAAAGACGGCTTTGCACCATAATTGCCCTGCTTGCGAGCATAAGCGCCTGGGCACAGTTCTACTCGGCCGGGGACGACCCCGGAGGAGTGAAGTGGCGCAGCATTTCTTCGGAACATTTCCGCATCATCTATCCCGCAGGCAGCGACTCGCTGGCACTGCGGTACGGCATGGAGCTGGAGCGATGGCGCCTGCCCCTGGCGGGAAGCATAGGGTACACCCCCAACGAACGGTACCGCAAGCCCTTGCCGGTCATCCTCCACGGATACACCGCGAACGCCAACGGCGCCGTGACATGGGCGCCGCGGCGCATGGACCTATATACCATGCCGGACGCGACTTCGCCGGAACCGCTGCCCTGGATCACGGAACTGGCCGTCCACGAATCCCGCCATGCCTCGCAGATGCAGTTCGCGCGTGGACGGGGATACGGCATTTTCAACGCTATAGTCGGAGAACTCTTCACCGGGGCCATGGCGGCGCTCTACCCGGGTCCGGCGATGCTGGAGGGTGACGCCGTGACGGCGGAGACCGCCCTGACGCACGCCGGGCGCGGCCGTTCCGCGGACTTCCTGGAGCACTACCGCGTCAGTTTCGCCGAAGGGGACTTCCGTGACTGGTATCGCTGGCGCTGGGGTTCCCTGAAGACCTTCACCCCGGACCATTACAGGGCAGGATACATGCTGGTGGCAGGTGCACGGTACATCTATGACGACCCCGTCTTCACAAAAAGATATTACGAGAACATCTTCTCGTCCTGGCTTCCGCTGCCGTTCTTCAACCTGCAGAAGACTTTGAAGCAGGACTCCGGAAAGAACCTGAAGGGGACATGGAAGGAGATAACGGCGGCACAGGCGGCCGTGTGGGCGGCGGATGAAGCCGTGCGGGGTCCCTTCGGACCCGCCAGGCAGCTTACGCCGCCGGGACGCCGCTATGCAGAATATCTCAGCCCCGAATACGTAGGAGGAGACATTTTCGCCATCCAGAAAGGGATGACCTTCGCGACGCGGCTCGTCCGGCTCGGCCAGGACGGGAAGGCGAGGACGGTCCGCCCCTTTGCCGGCGGAACGGAACAGATACGCTATTCCGGGGCCTCCGGACGGCTCTTCTGGAGCGAGACGGTCCAGGACCCGAGATGGACCTTGAAGTCCTCCTCGAGGATATTCTATGTGGAGCCCGGCAGCGGGCGCGCCCGGGCCCTGACCCGGGAGGATAACCTCTTCAATCCGTCTCCGGCGCCTGACGGCCCCTCACTGGCCGTTACGGAATATTCCGTGCATGGCGGCACCGCCGTGCGGATACTCGACGGCGGCGCCGGAACGACGCTCGAGCGCTATCCCGCCCCGGACAGCCTCCAGGTCGTGGAAACGGCCTGGTCCGGAGAAACCCTGATAGCCAGCGCCGCCTCCGATTCCGGCTTCGGACTCTATGACGTCAAGGACGGGTATCGGGAAATCCTTGCACCGTCACCGGTGAAAATCAAGCAATTGCGCTCTTCCGACGACGGTATCCTCTTCGTCTCCGACAGGAACGGAGTCAACGAACTGTACCGCCTCGGCCCCGCGGGGGCGGTACGCCTGACCAACCACCGTTTCGGAGCATCGGACTTCCTTCCGGACGCTTCCGGCGACAGCCTTACCTTCGCCGCCCTCACGACGGCCGGACGCCTCCTCTACCGGGAGGCCCTGCCGGCCGTCCTGCCGTACAAGCCCGCCACCTCCATGACTGTCTGGCCCGTCGCCGACCGCCTTTCCGAGCAGGAGTCCACCCTTTCCCCCGTCACCCTCGGCGAAGCGAAGGATCTATTCTCCTCCCCCAAACCCTACCGCAAACTCCCCCATCTGCTGAAACTGCACTCCTGGGCTCCGCTGTTCATAGATTACGATGCCGTCGCCAACGCCAGTTTCGAGAGCATCACCTCTTCGGCGGGGCTCGGTGCCACGGCGTTCTTCCAGAACGACCTGGGCACCGCGACCGCCATCGCCGGCTACTCCCTGGCCCGCAGCATCAGCGACGGAGTGGCTGAATGGAACCACTCCTTCCACGGGAAATTCACCTACTCCGGGCTTTATCCGGTCATCGAACTCGGGGCGGACATAGGAGGGGAAGAAGCGCGGCAGAACCGTTTCAGGACGATTGTCCGCAATAATACAGGCACGACCACCATCGAGGGTGAAAATACCGGTGTTCCTTCCTTCCGGGTCACCGCCAGGGTGTATGTTCCCTTGGACTTCTCACGTTCCGGATGGTTCAGGGGGCTTGTTCCCAGCGTCTCCGCCCATCTCTCCAACGACATGGTCTGCACTTCGGAGATATTCCAGAAGCTGATCTATGTGATCGGAGACCAGCCGGGCTATTACCGCTTTGCAGACGGAGCCGCTCCGGGACACAATGTCCCTCTGTCCCGCATCACCGCCAGCCTGCGCGGCTACACGATGCTGGGCGTGGCCCGCTCGGCCATCTATCCCCGCTGGGGCATCGGCGCCGAGGCAGGCTGCAGCCTGCGTCCCGGCGCCACCGCCATGCTCGCCCCATCTGCGTTCGCTTATGTTTACGGATATGTCCCCGGCCTGTTGGACACCCACGGCATCAAACTCTCCGCCTTGCATCAGGAGAGCCTCGGAGGCCGTTTCACGGAAGATGTCGTGAGCGTGCTGCCGCGCGGAATGACGGGGGTCAAGAACCTTTTCTCCTTCGTGCAGAAATACTATGGCAGCAAGACCCGCCTGACATTCGACTATGCCATGCCGCTGCTCCCCCTGGACTGGTCCGGCCTCTCCCCCTTCGCCTATGTCCGCAACTTCGAACTGACCGCCCACGCCGACGCCAGCCTGCTTGATGCGGGCAAAGACTCCGCGACCGGAGGCACCGACGTCCTCTACAGCGTCGGCGCCGACCTCGCCGTCCGCCTCGGCAATCTCCTCTGGGTCCCCTACGCCACCCGCGTCGGCGTCTCCTGGAATTTCAACGGCGGCACTATCGACGATGCCCTCTCCACCGACAACATCTCCGTCCCCCGCCACCACTTCGGCCTCGTCTTCTCCGTCGACCTGCCCTGATCCCGCACGGTAGCCCCGAAAACGCAGTACCCTGCGGGTAAATTCCCGCAGGGTACCACGAAAAATGCCTTGCCCGGCGGGCTAGACGTTCCAAGGGGCCTCGGCCTTCTTGATCTGCTCAAGGAAGTGGGCCTTGAGCTCGTCCCAACGGTAGTAAGGACCGGATACGGGCTGGATGCCGGGGATGAGGACTTCCTTCTCGTTGTAGAGGACCTTGGTCAGGACTTCGCCCTTCTTGTTGCGGTAGAAGATCATCTGGCAGTTGGCGGCCATGCCGATCTGGAAGAACGAATACCAGCCGCTGTTGTGGGCCTGCTGATAAGGGAGGTTGCGGTGCTGCGGGTCGTCCACGCCCATAAGGGCGAAAAGGGGCAGGAGGGAGGTGTCGTGGCCGAAACGGAGGTCGGCGGCACGATGGCTGCCGGGCTGGATGGCGGCGTCGGCCTTGTCGATGAAATCCTGAAGGAGGGGACGGATGGCATAGCGGATGACGTCGCCGTTCTCGACGGAGCCGCCCCACATACGGTAGATGGAGTCATTGCCGCTGGCCCAGAAATAGACCAGTTCCTCCGGAGTGAAATACTTCCTGTAAATGTCTACTCCGAGGAAGTCGATGACCTGGCAGAGACCTCCGGCGGTGTAGATGGCGCGCACGAAGCTCTCGGGGTTGCCGAGGGCGGCGAGGGCGGCGTCATAGTCCTTGAACAGGGGGGTCAGGAAGCGCTTGAAATCATATCCGGGAGTGCCTGTTGCCGGGGTGAAGCGTGAACTGCCGGAACTGCTGGAACTTCCGGACCTCATCCTGGCCAGCTGCTCGGCGGACATCGCCGGTCGCTGGGCCGGCTGCTCGCCCGGCCTGCGGACGCTGAGGCTGGGGTTGATGTAGGACATGAACCTCTCCGCGCTAGTGAAAGAGAAATCGTGGTCCGGGCACTTCACCGTCAGGCTGTTGGTGAAGTTGCACATGCTGACGATGCAGCGGAAATTGGTGCTGGAGAAGCTGTTGATCTCCATCCTGTCCTTGTCCTTGAACACCGGGGTGAAGCGCTCGTACATCCTCTGGGCCAGCATCTTGTGCTCGCGTGCTCCGCGGGGGGTCAGGGAACCTTCCATGCCCTTGTGGGCCTCAACGACGGCGTTGACATCGGCATAGAGGGCCTTTCCGGCATCGGTCAGAAGGTTCAGGGAGTCAAGGTATGCGAAGCCCTCCAGGGCGGCGCGGGCGAAGGTGGAGTTCTGCTCATAACGGGATCCGTGGCGGCCGTAATGAGAGATGTAGAACGGCTTGAAGCCCTTCGGAGCCTTGGTGTCGACGATGGGGTCGAACTCGTAGGAGTGCATGTTGTTCGAAGCGCGGTCGGGATTCTCGGCGATGAGCCTCACGGCCTCTTCCTGTGCGCCAAGACCGAGGCACAGGGTCATCAGAAGCGAAAGAAGGAATAGTTTTTTCATGTTGTATAACTATTTGTGGATTATCTGAAATAGCGTCCGACGAACCCGGCGTCGACCTTCGCGAAGCCCGCGGCGGCTTCCGCCATCGCGGGGTTGCGCTTGAGTATGCCGCGGCAGTCCTCATATACATTGAAGCCGACGGCGGCCATCTGCATCTGCCCGTCCAGGGGGTAGGCGAAGGTGATCTCGCCGTCCGCCCCGTCAAGGTTCAGGAACTTGAACGGGGCCGCGGCGATCCCTTCCGCGCGCTCCCCCGCATTCCCGCACATCTCCAGCCTGGTCACGTACTTTGCCATTTCCATAACGACGTCGTCCAGGCCTGCGTCGAAGATCTTGACCTTCTCGATCAGCGACCCGGCGTCGTCCACGAAGCGGAGGGTATAGTCCTTCATTTCCGGAAGGGAACCGTAGGCGGCGCGCACGCGCTCCTCCAGTTCTTCGGAGCCCAAGGTCAGCCAGATGAGAAGTTTTTCGTCCGGGTCGTGGTAGAGAGTCTGGCAACGCACGAGGTTGCGGGCCCCGCAATGCGGGCATTCCCACACAAACAGCGACCCGTCAAGGACTTGCGTCTTGAGTTCGGGCGTCTCGCGGACATTGATGCTGTCGTACGAGTTGACCTCGCAGCGGGAGCCGCAGCGACTGCAGGAGTATTCTGTCCGGGACGTCATCGAATGATTTTTAGTGCTATTGCGACAAAAATACAAAAAATAACCCTATTTTTGTCATACAAGCGTCTAACTAAAACCTTATATCATGAAAGAGAATTGGAAATCTGATGACTGGATGGCATGTTGGCTTGGCTTCATCGTCATCCTTATCGGCGCGGTCGCCGTACTGACCGGATGGTTCGACTTCTCGGCCCTCAAGTTCGGCACCTGGACCATCGGCGAGAAGGCCGCCACGGCCTCGAGCCTCTGGAGCCAGTTCACCTGGAAGTTCCTCGGCAAACTCGTCCTCACCCTGGCCGTGCTGATGGTACTCTTCGGAGGAGCGGTCAAGATCCAGGGCGGCAAACTCAAAAAGTACATCCCCGCGTTCCTGATGTTGTTCTTCCTGGCCATCATCGTCCGTCTTGTCAGCGCCGAGTTCACCCTTAACCGCTATCTCGAGTGGGCCTTCTGGGCACTCATCATCGGCCTGCTGGTCTCCAACACCGTCGGCGTCCCCGACTGGCTCAAGCCTGCTGTCCGCACCGAGTTCTACATCAAGGTCGGTCTCGTCATCATGGGCTTCTCTGTCCTCTTCAGCAACATAGCCAAGTTCGGCCTCTACGGCCTCGGAATCGCGTGGATCGTCACCCCCATCGTCATCATCTTCATGTGGTGGTTCGGCACCAAGGTCCTGAAACTCAAGAATAAACCCCTGGTGATGACCCTCGCCGCCGCCACTTCGGTCTGCGGCACGTCCGCGGCCATCGCCACCGGCGCCGCCGCGAAGTGCAAGAAGGACGACCTCTCCATCGCCATTTCCATCTCCATCATCTTCACCATCCTCATGATGGTGTTCGAGCCCATGATCATCAAGGCCTGCGGAATGACGCAGCTGATGGGCGGCGCGCTCATCGGCGGTACGGTCGACTCGACCGGCGCCGTGGTGCTCGCCGGCAGCGCTCTCGGCCCCGAGGCCGAGCAGGCCGCCGTCCTCGTCAAGAGCATCCAGAACATCCTCATCGGCTTCATAGCCTTCTTCGTGGCCATCTTCTTCGCCACCCGCGTGGAGAACAGCGGCGCCCAGAAGGTCGGCGCAGGCGAGATCTGGAAGCGCTTCCCTAAGTTCATCATCGGCTTCTTCGTGGCTTCCCTCCTGGCTTCGTTCTTCTTCCAGCCGATCTTCGGCGGCGACCAGGTTGCGGCCATCAACAAGGTCCTCGACCAGTACAAGAACTGGTGCTTCGTCCTGGCCTTCACCAGCATCGGCCTCGACACCAACTTCAAGGAACTCGCCAAGCAGATGCAGGGCGGCAAGGTTCTCTGGCTCTATGTGGTCGGACAGTTGTTCAACATCGCCCTCACCCTCTTCGCGGTGTGGTTCCTGCTGAGCGGCGTCGTGTTCAAGGTTCCCGTACTCGACCTGTTCAAATAGTGGCTCCCAAAGGCAAGAAGATATTCAAAATAGCCACGGCGTGCGTCGCCGTGGCTGTTTTGGTCATTGCCGTGGTGATAATGGTCCGGGGAGCGGGGCTTTCGCCCGACCTGGACTTCGGCGCCGGCGCCTACTACTACGCCGACATCCCCGACTTCGAGAAATACGTCGGCGGCGAGAGCAACCCCACTTCCATCCCCTACTTCGTCTACGTAGGTCTGTTCCTCGCCTGGGGCGCGCTGATGTACGCCCTCTGGAAGTGGGTCGACAAGCACTGAGGCTATTTCGATCCTTTCTTCGTTGTCACGACGATAACGCCTCCCGCCGGGTTGACACTGCCTTGATATTTCCCCTGATCCCGAAGGGTTTGAAGGACAGGTTCGGCGGGAGCATCCTTCAGCACGGTGATGCTTTCAATACCTCTTGGATCCAGTTTCTTGAAATCGTCGGCCGTTATTACTTTTCCATCCAGCACATAAACGATGTCGTCCACAGAAAAAGAAGGATCGACTGAGCTGATTGTTATGGCCCCATTCAACTTGAACGAGGCATCGCCCTCGTATTTTTCTCCATTAATAACGACGAGGTCCGACTTGTTGGCACCCTCTTCTGTCAGGATTGAATGAAGGATCGTGGGCCCTTCCATAGCATCCAGCTTGAGGATTTCGTAAGCAGCTATTTTCTTGCCTACCAGTTGGGAGCCGTCGAAATGTTCGATTTTCTGCCCGTCTATGGCATAGGCGATGATGGTGTCCGTCGGAGCGGACAGGGGAGCCGCGTTCAATGCCACGGCACAGATGGTTGAAAGGATAAGGCTTGTCATAATCTTTGTTGTTTTATTCTGTTGAGGCCAGGGACAGGGTACCGGTATCCCCGTCCTTGGACATGATGAATGGCAGGTCAGTGCCGTCCTTGAGGTGGACGGTGACAAGGATGTTGGCCCCCGAGGGGACCGCCGTGGCGGACTCTATGTCGCCGAGGCCGAGGTCCATGATGGTGTTGAGGCTTTCGGCGATCTCGAGGGGGGTGAAGGGAGGGACCTCCCTGGAGGCGGGGCGGAGAAGGAGGACGAGGGCGAGGGCCGCGGCGGCGGCGAGGCCCGTGAGGGCCAGCCGCCAGCGGCGGGCCGCCCGGCGCGTCCCCGCAGGGGCAGCGCCGCAGGCCCCCGCCTCGCGGTCGAACTCCCGTTCGCCCGCCGCGATCAGCGCCTCCGGCCGCTCCGCGAGCACCATCTTCGCCACGGCCGCCTCGTCGGCGTCAGGCTGATGCGTAGCGAAATACTCCGCCAGCCGTATCTCCTCCGCAGCGTCGGTCTCTGCGTTCATATACTTGGCTATCAGTTCCTTTCGGTAATTCTTATCTGTCATCGCGTCCATTACAGTTCCTTTTTCAATTGTTCAAGCATCTTTCTCCGCGCAGCGGAGATGGTGGACTTCACGCTGGTCTTCGGCTTTCCTGTCATCTCGGCTATCTCGTCCAGCGACAGCCCATCCACGTTCCTCAGGTCAAGGCAGGTCTTCTCCGTATCCGTCAGGCCTCCGTACAACCGCCGCCTTATCTCCAGGCAGTCGGACAGGTCGGTGGCGGCCGTGGCGGGGTCGCCGCCATCGTAGGCATCGCCACGCAGTGGCTGAAGCCTCAACTTGCGGCGCCGGTACTGCGCCACGCAGCCGTTCTTCGCGATCTTCACCGCCAGCGCTTCCGCATCCCGTACCGGATAACCGCTTTCAGACAGGCTCCAGAGGGCCGTCAGGGCCTCCTGGACTATATCCTCGTCCTCTCCGCCGGTCACCCGACCGAAGGATCGTACGACCGCCAACAGTTTCGCGCGCACGCCTTCCGAGAACATATCGAACTCCTGTCTTGTCATTTCAATCGTTTCTGCTTATAGGTAGAGAAAACCTGTTAAAGGTAAAAATGAAACGGGAACATAATCTGCTTTTTCATTCCCAAAAGCACCAAAAACAACGAAACGGGAATGAAAACGCCCGTTTCATTCCCGTCAGCAATAAATACCCTGATCCGGCCGGTGCGGACCGTATGATCATTCTACCTGCCCGTCACGACTACTACGTCACGGCGGACCGTCGGGCCGTCATACTTCCCTTTGTCCTTGAGGCCCTGGAGATATTCTGTCGCCGACATCTCCTTGTAAACCTTCACGCCTGCGATGTCCTTGCCGTTCATTGCCAGGAACGTTTCCTCGCTGATGAGTTCCCCGTCAAGGAAATAAACTACGTTATGCAGTTCCTCCAGGGGATAATGGAGGAAATCGGTAGGCTTGGGGCCCGATGTCTCAGCCGGAGTGATGGTGATGGTCTTACCGAATGGAGCGGTTTTGATCATGTGCGTACGGATTACCCTGGACCCGGTCGTGGACAGTTTGATGTCATAGGCCGAAATGGTCTTGCCGTTCAGTTGGGAGCCGCTGAAGTTCCTGACTTCGACATTGTCTATAATATAGACGTTCGTGGTGTCCGTATTGGCATGAAGCGTTGCAGTGCCCAAAAATGCAGCACAGATGGTGGAAAGGATAATGCTTGCCATAGTCTGTTCTCCTTATGCTTTAGTTCTGGGAGTTGGCCTTCACGATAACGACGCTACGACCTTCGGTTATACCATCATATTCCTTGTTCTTCTTGAGGGACTGGAGGTATTCATCCGCCTCTTCGCCCTTAAGTGTCTTTATGTCCGTAATGGTGCCGGTATCCATGAATTTGAATGTCGTACGGCTGACCCGTGCACCGTTGAGGAAGAAGACGGCGTTATCCATTTCTTCGGGACTCAAGGAAACGAGTCCGTCAAGGCCTGACGACTTGCCTGCTACAGTTCCTACGTTGTTGGTGTTTCCGGTAAGGACGGTCTTGATTATATGCGTCCGGACAATCTCCGATCCGACTGTGGTCAAGTTGATGTTATATGTAGAAATGGTCTTGCCCACCAGCTGGGAACCGTTGAAGTCTTTCACCTCGACATAGTCGATGACATAGACATCGGTGGTATCCGCCTGGACAGAGGGGGATGCCGTGTTCAACGCGACGGCGCATAATGCTGAAAGGACAATGCTTGTCATGGTCCGTTGTCTCTATTTTGTCGGTAACACCGTCATCAGTCGAGCCTGCGGGCTCCGTCGGAAATAACTACGTCGTAGACCTTCGGCGCATGGCCGAACTTCTCCGTGAACTTCTCCACCGCAGCGTCAACGAAGGGCTGGTAGAGCTCCTTCTTAACGAGGTTGATGGTGCAGCCGCCGAAGCCGCCGCCCATAACGCGCGATCCTGAGACGTCCATCTTGCGGGCGATCTTGTTCAGGAAATCGAGTTCCTCGCAGCTCACTTCGTAGAGCCTGCTCATGCCGAAATGTGTCTGGTACATCATCTCGCCGGCGGTCTCGTAGTCGCCGCGCTCAAGGGCGTCGCAGACGTCCAGAACACGCTGGACCTCGCCGATGACGTACTCGGCGCGCAGGAAATCCTCCTCGGGGATTTCTTCGCGCACTTCCTCAAGCCATACGCGCTTGGCGTCGGAGAGGAACTCCACGTCGGGATGGTTCTTGCGGATGGCGGCCGCGGCGTTCTCGCAGGAGGCGCGCCTCTTGTTGTACGCCGACGACGCAAGTTCGTGCTTCACACACGAATCGAGCAGCACGAGTTTATAGCCCGCAGCCTCGGGATCGAAGGGGAAATACTTGTATTCCAAGGTCTTGCAATTGAGACGGATGAGGCAGCCGGCCTTGCCGAAGCATGAGGCGAACTGGTCCATGATGCCGCACTTGACACCGCAGTAGTTGTGTTCGGTGGACTGGCCTATCTTGGCTAGTTCGAACTTGTCGATGCCGTTGGCGTTCAGTTCGTTGATGGCGTATGCGAACGTGCTCTCGAGAGCGGCGGACGAAGAGAGGCCGGCGCCGAGCGGCACGTCGCCGGCGAAGACCGTGTCGAAGCCGGCGACCTTGCCACCGCGCTTGATGGTCTCGCGGCAGACGCCGAAGATGTAGCGCGCCCACTGCTGGTCAGGCTTGTCCTCCTCCTTCAGGCCGAACTCCACGTACTCGTCGTAGTCCAGCGAGAATGCCCGGACCTTGTCGGTCCCGTTGAGCGCAATCTCCGCCATTATGCCCTTGTCGATGGCTCCGGGGAAGACATAGCCGCCATTATAGTCCGTGTGCTCTCCGATGAGGTTGATGCGTCCTGCAGATGCGAAAACGGCCCCGTCGCGTCCGAACAGGGTGCGGAACTTTTCCTGGATTTTCTCTTTCATTGTCATGTTATCTAGTTTTGTGTTATACTACATGTCGATTCTTACAAATTTACAAAAATAATGCATATCTCCCTCCCGCGACGTCTTTCTTTTTTCCGTCCTCCACTTGCTCCTCCTCTTCTTCATATCATTATCCCGATTATTCCACTTTGTCATCTTCTTTCCATTCCGCTCGTCTCCACCCTTCCCAGGCACCGACACCTTTAGCCACCGCCTCCCCTGCTCTCTCGTCTCCCCCCCGAATTTCCCCGCACGTCTCTAACAGGTTCAAACCTTGCCTTTCTATCTGTACATCAGGATGCGCCCTATCTTGGTTTTTCTGTACAGATAGGGTCGTCTTTCGCTCCTTTGAGCACTTTTCTACACCATCTGTACATCAAAAGACCCGTCAATACCGATCTCCTTGTACAGATAGTACTGTTCTAACCCCTTTTTTGCCTTTACACTTACTATCTGTACAGGGTTCTATCTCCAGACCTCTATTAAGGTGCTCAGATCATAACGAGGCATCTGCGTATCTGTGCCGGGTTACAACGAAAACGCTTGTAGAGAGCATTCGCCATGTCAGTTTTTTCCTGCCGGCTTATCTGATATACTGTGCAGGGATGACTTCTGTCAGCAAGTTCCGCATCAATGATTCCACATAAGCGGAGATCCGTCATCACGGAGGGGCCGGAGCGTGCATTCTCGTTCCGCAGCATGTCTAAAATACTGTCATTCCTGTCCACGTCTTTGGCCAAGACCGGTGATTCGATGGCCTCCAGCGTGATGGGAGGAAACTTCGCGTCATCCTTCTCCTGCTCTTTTATCCAGTCTTCACCGCTTTTGCGCGAAAGCATATAGTTGAACGCCTGCGGGGTCACATAAAGCCCTTCCACCATGGCCGTCTCTATTACTGATTCCCTCAGAAATACACCCGCCGTACTCATTTTCCATGAAGGATCGAACTCCGCCCGACGCGGAAGGGCCTGCCGGATCTGTTCCGTGGTCAAGAGCAGGGGAGACGTGTCTTTTCCCAACTCCTTCCGGAAATATGCGTTGGCAGAGCAATAGGGATATGCGAAAGGCGTAGTCGTGATACCGTGATGGACAGGATTCTTCAGGACATAAGACAAGGCTGCAATCTGATGTCTGATACCAACAACGTCCTGCATGAAGAACCCTTTCTCCCCCAACGTCCCGGAACGTCCGTACTTGTTGTTGAAATACATTGTATATGATATCCTGTGTACCCTCATCAGGTCTCTGGGACAGGACGTGATATAGTTCCCGTGGTGATGGGTGGAGATGAATGTTTCTGCAAGGCATAGGCTGTCTGTTTTGTACAATGCTGAACATAAAGAGTTGAATGCGTGATTCATGTCTTCTTCATTCCTGAACATTACTTCATCGTGAGAAGTATAGCAAATGTGTTTCAAAGTTTTCATGTTGTGTTTGGTTTTCTATGTGTTCATTCAAAATGGGGTTATACGATGTTTTGTTGTACAGATAGTGTGTTCTTTTCGGGATTTCGTTACTATTTCAAGGTATCTGTACAAGAAAACCGCAACTGGAACAATACGCTTGTACAGATAGAAACGGATATGATTGGCGCATTGGCCGGAACCGGACGAAAGGGGTGGTGGAATAAAGCGGTGAGGAGACTGTGGCAACGGGTGTGGTGGAGGGCAGAGCGAGGGGGAAGCGGGAAGACGGGAGGGAGATGCAGACGAGAATGGGGTGGTGGAAGAAAGCGGTGAGGGGACTGTGGCAACCGGTAAGGTGGAGGGCAGAGCAAGGGGGAAGCGGGGGAACGGGAGGGAGATGCGGACGAGGATGGGGCGGTGGTCGCTGACGCCGCCGAGGTAGCGCGGGCCGGAGTATGTGCGGAGGGGCTTGTCGCCGGAGTGTCTGGCATCGCGCTCCGTCAGGAACGGAGGTTCCAGGACGGAGAACGACGCCGCTCCGGCCAGGGCCGGCGAGACGAAGCAGAGGTCTATCAGCTGCCATTCGCCGTTGAAACGGATGCTGCCCTTGCGTCCGCCCTCGAAACGGCAGAGGGAAAAGGCCGGTGCGAGCCCCTCGAATACGGGATCCTCCGGAACGTCATTGAAATCGCCGACGGCGACGGCGCGGGTCCAGCCGGCGGCGGCCAGGGAGTCGCCTAGGGCCCGCAAGCGGACCACGGCGACCTCGCGCCGCCAGTCCGTCTCCCCTCCTCCGTACTTGGACGGATGGTGGTTGACCAGCACCGCCAGACTGTCTCCCCCTGGAGTCCGGAACTGCGCTAGCAGGATGTCGCGGGTCTGCAGGTCCGGTGCGCTGACCCGGCAGGGCTTCGCGCTCACGAGAATGAGCCTCGACTCCCTGTACAGCAGCGCGCAGTCTATCCCCCGCGGATCCGGAGAATCGAAATGCACGATCTCATAGTCCAGTTTCCTCAATGCCGTCTTCGTGACCATTTGCTGAAGCACGAAGCGGTTCTCCACCTCCGCCATTCCGACGATGTCCGGCAAACCGGCGCCTCCTCCCGATCCTCCAAGCTCAGTCTGCGACGCACCGCTACCGGCCCAGAGCATCGTCTTCGCCACAGCGTGGCATTTCCGGTAAAACCGCTTCTTCGTCCAGCGTCGCGGTCCGGTGGCGGAAAACTCAGCGTCCGACTCCCCCGCCCCTCCGTCGATGAAGTCGAAGAAATTTTCCAGGTTCCAGAACATTATCCTTACCTCTTCCGGCCCCTTCGTGTCGGCTGAGCCGGAAATCCACGGTGCCCACATCAAGGCCGCCGTCAACACCATTGCATACAACTTCCTTCCTTTCATTCTGCAATAATGGGATAAGGATTCGTAAATAATCGACAAATTCGTAAATTTGTACGAAATATATATCTTTTTATAGACTGCTGCGTATGTCACTGAAATGCGGAATCGTCGGACTGCCTAACGTGGGCAAATCCACCCTCTTCAACTGTATCAGCTCCGGAAAGGCCCAGAGCGCCAATTTTCCCTTCTGCACCATAGAACCCAACCTTGGATCCACGAATGTCCCGGACAAGAGGCTGGAGGCCCTCTCGGATCTCTGCAAGCCCAAGCGCACCATCCCGGCCACCGTCGACATAGTCGACATCGCCGGTCTGGTCAAGGGCGCCAGCAAGGGCGAGGGCCTGGGGAACCAGTTCCTGGCCAACATACGCGAGACCGACGCCATCCTGCACGTTCTCCGCTGTTTCGACGACGGGAACATCGTCCACGTGGACGGCAGCGTAGACCCTGTCCGCGACAAGGAAGTCGTGGACGCCGAGTTGCAGATCAAGGACCTGGAGACGGTGGAGACCCGCCTGGCAAAAGTCCAGAAGCAGGCCAAGATGGGTTCCGACAAGGAGGCCAAAAAACTTGCCGACCTGCTCGAGCGCTACCGCGCCGCACTGCTCGAGGGCAAGTCCTGCCGCACCGTCGTCCCCGTCAACGAAGAAGAGGAGGCGCTTGCCAAGGACCTCTACCTTCTTACCAATAAGCCCGTGATGTATATCTGCAACGTCGACGAAGCCTCCGCCTCGACCGGCAACGCCTACGTCGATGCCGTCCGCGAGGCGGTGAAGGACGAAAATGCCGAAATACTTGTCATCGCAGCCAAGACAGAGTCGGAAATCGCTGAGATAGAGGACTATGACGACCGTCAGATGTTCCTGGATGAGTTAGGCCTGGAGGAGTCGGGGGTCGTCCGCCTGATCCAGGGTGCATACCGCCTGCTGGGCCTGCAGACTTTCTTCACCGCAGGAGCCGACGAGTGCCGCGCCTGGACCATACGCAAGGGCGACAAAGCCCCCCGCGCCGCCGGTGTCATACATTCCGACTTTGAGAGGGGCTTCATCCGTGCCGAAGTCATCAAGTACGATGACTATATGACCTACAAGACCGAGGCGGCCGTGCGCGCCGCGGGCAAGATGGGTATAGAAGGGAAGGATTATGTCGTCCAGGACGGCGACATAATGCACTTCCTCTTCAACGTCTAGTTCTGGAGCTGGCCGAGGACCTCGAAGAAGGCCTTGCCGTCGATGACCACGGTGCGGTACACCGTATCATCCACCTTGTAATATTCGTCACCGTCGAGGACTACGATCTCGTAGTCGTCCGGGAGTTCCGCGACGAGCGCGCCCGCCGGAGGGACGATGGTCTGGTACTGTCCGTCGGGACCCTCGATGAAGAAGATACCGTCGTCATAGTAGTACTGCTGGTTCGCGTTCGCATAACTCTGGAAGAGTCCGAGGCGCGTTGCGAGGTTGTACGACGCTTCTGCGGCGAGGTTGCCGTTGGCGATGGCGGCGTTCTGGGCCGCGATCGTGGCGTTGTTCGCGGCGATGATATCGTTCTGCTCCGCGATGGTGCGGTAGTTGTCGTTCACGATCCTGTAGTTGCGACGCACGGTGCTGTAGTATGCGAAGTCGCAGAGCACGAGATCGAGGTTGTACAGGGCACGGTCGAACAAGATGCCGAAAGGAGGCCTGCAGACATAGTAGCAGTCATTCCACCAGCGGTAGTAGATGCCGTCGCAGATATAGTAGTCGATGCCCCAGTAAGGCCTGATGACATAGCGGGCGGGAAGTACGCGCACACGGTATCCGAAGAGGTGCGGTCCCCTGTGATAGAACAGGGAAGGACGGCCGTGCTCGATGAAGTCGCGCTCGCGCGGATGGATGCGCGGGGCGTTGTTGCGGGGCGGTTCGGAGGCGCGGATGCCACCGCGGGGGGCAGTGCGGGAGCCGCCGCGGGTTCCGGCTGCGGAGCCCTGCGGACGTGCAGGCGTAACGGCTCTGGAGGACCTGTTGCCGCCGGCTGCCGGTCTGTCCGCCGAAGCGTTGGAGCGGCGCGTGGTAGTGGAACGGTTGACGCCTGCGGAAGCGCGGTTGGCATCGTTGGCCGGCCTTGCCACAGTTCCGGACGAACGGCTCGAGCCGGAATTGGAGCGCGACACGCTGCCAGAAGAACGCGATGCAGAGCTACCTGAACGCGATGTGCCCGTGGACGGGCGCGAGACGCTGCCGGACGAGCGGCTGGAACCGGAGTTGGAGCGTGACACGCTGCCCGAAGAGCGGCTGGCGGAGCTGCCGGAGCCCGAGGACCTGCGGTTCTGCGTGCTCACGGAAGGGCGCGAGGCTGCGCTGTTCGAGCGCGATGTACTCGTGGACGGGCGCGACACGCTGCCGGACGAGCGGCTCGAACCGGAGTTGGAGCGCGATACGCTGCCAGAAGAACGGCTGGCGCTGGACGAAGGCCTGGACACGCTCGCGGACGAACGGGATGAACCCGAGGAGGACCGTGAGACGCTGGAGGATGAGCGGCTGGCACCGCCACCGTATGAGGAGCGCCCGGCGCTCGAGGACGAGGACCGGGAGACGGAAGACGAGCTGCGGCTCGAAGACGATGACGAAGAATGTCCGCCACCTCCCCGGGACTGGGCATAGCCCGTCTCGGGAGTCAGGGCCAGGGCGGCAACGACCATTGCCGCGAGGGCTGTCTTGAAGATTCTTTTCATATCGGCTGTACGTTTAGTTGACATTATTACTACATTCTAGACGAACAAACGGCCGAAATGTTAAAGAGGATGCGTCCCGCGTGGGATGCATCCTCTCAAAACCGGATATTCCGGGTATTTTCTAGAAGAAACGGGCCCTGTTGTCCTTCACGTCAGCATCGTCCAGCATGACGGAAAGCAGCATCTGGCTGTTGTAAGCGTTCTTCTGCTGCTCATAAAGAGCGGCGTCGTCCTCGGTATAGAACGCACCCGTGTCACGGCCGGTGACCTGGAAGACATAGACACCTATGCTGCCGGGAACAGGACCGCTCAGGACGCCGATGGGGGCGTTGGAGATGGCACCGATGAACTTGGGATCCAGCTGGCCGGAACCCATGGTGGCGAAGGTGACGCCGGACTGGCTGCTCACGGTGTAGCCCAGCTTGTCGGCAACTTCCTCGAGGGTGTTGAGGCCCTTGATCTGCTCAGCGATGTCAGCAGCCAACTTCTGGCTGTACTTCTCGTTATAGAGATAGTCGCGGATGCTCTGCGCAGCCTCATTGACGGAAGCGTATCCTTCCTCGTGAATATCGTTGACCGTGGCGACGAAGAAGTAGTTCTGGTTCACGGTGATGATGTCGGAGACCTGTCCGGGCTTGTGGTCGAAGACCCAGCGGGTGACTTCCCTCGCGTTGTCGATGGAACCATAGGAGGAGGTAGACTCCGCAACCCTGTTCATGGGATGGGAATAAACGCCCATGGAATCGACTGCTGCCCTGTAGCCTTCGGTGCTGCCGCCCTTCTTCGCGCTGTGTGCGATGGTGGCGAACTTGTTGGCCTGAGCGTAATATCCGTTATAGGTCTCGTTGCTGGGGACGGCGGTCTTCTCGAGGATTGCCACCTGCTTCTTCAGGACGGGAGCGCTCTTCCTGGTGACAAGGATTACGTGAGTACCATAAACGGTGTTGAGGACGTAAGGCTTGCCTACAGGAGCCTCGATGACGGACTCGAATCCGCTGATCATGAGATTCTGGGTCAGCCAGCCGATGGCGCCGAGTTCACCGTCAGCACTGGAGGACTGGTCGACGGAATACTGGGCGGCGAGGTTGGAGAAGTTGGCGACGGTCGCCACGTTCGCGAGGCTGTCGGCGAGCTGCGTTGCATCGTCGCCGGCGAGAAGTATGTGCTTCACGAAAGCGGAATCAGGGACCATCTTGGTATCCATGATCCTGGCGGAATAGAAGGAATTTCCGGCGGAATAAATCGGGGAGGTTCCCTCATTGTTGGAGAACACGAACATGTCCAAATCGGCATTGAGGGCACTCAGTTCGCCCTCCTTGTACCAATAAGAGTCAAGAGCCCTGTCGGAGTTCCTGAGAAGGAACGTCCTCATGTTGTCGGTCGTGGCGAATTCGTCATAGACCTGGCTGACCTTGGAGTTGGTCTCGGCGATATCCTCATCGGAAGGAACGACCTCGAACACGACATACTCCATGTCGCGGCTTTCGTTCTGCTTGAAATAGTTCTTGTGGGAATTGTAGTAATCCTTGATCTCATTGTCGGTCACGACCACGGTGGTGTCGTTGGCGTAAACGAGGGGGACCATCACGAAATCCACGTCGGCAGTCTCGTTGTTCTCGGAGATGGCCTTGCGGAGCATGAGGGGATTCTGGTAGGAGCTGGCGGTAAAGAGCGCGCCAAACTTCTGGTAGAACTGCTGGGTATAGACAGTGTTCTGAAGATAGTCCCAGTAAAGCTTGTAATTCGGGTCGGTGTTGACGAGTCTTACGACTTCGCGTACGTTGTCCGGGGAGAAATTGCCGTCGGCATCCACGAACATCGCGTTCTGGGTGAGGACGGGGGAAGGATTGGCTCCGGTGGTAAGGTCGAGCATCTCTTCCTCGCCGACGGTGATACCGGCAGCCTTGGCTTCCTTGATGAAGAGGAACCTGTCAATGAGAGACTGCCATGCGGCATCTCTGATCTCAGCATGGTCCTCCTCGGAGGAAGCGGTTCCTCCTGTGGTGATTTCCCTGAGGTTGGTAAAATGTTCCATCTCTTCCTGGAAGTCCGTATAGGATATGGATTTGCCGTTGATCTTGCCGACGTCGTACTTGGACGACATGGACTGCACGGCCGACTGGATCTGTCCGGGGTCGATGATGAACGAGAGAAGGCCCAATGCAACGATGATTGAGATTGCAAGGCCGAATTTAGTGCGTAGGGTCTGAAGAACAGCCATTGTATTGTTACTTTTGTTTAAACTCGATTTGGGCTGCGAAGATAGTGAATTTCTTTAAATACTTCACTATTTTTTAGGAAAAGGACCTATAAAATTAACAGAATCAATTATTACCGCCGTGCTGTCCTGCACCACGACGCCGAAACTGTTGAAGGGACGCATGATGATGGAATTCCTAGCGTGATCGTCGGAACGCATCCCGTATCCCTGCATGAAACCGTCGGGAGAATACATGCGGATATAGCTGTCCGTATAAATCTCTCCCTTGCCCCTGTCCCAATAAAGGGTGTCCGTCTCCATCACTTCATGTTTAATGACATTCTGGATGACGACGTTGCCGAAAGCAGCCCATGTCTCCTCCCCGTCGCTCTTCTTCGTCTCGTGAAGCGCGTCGTCGGAGTAGACCGTGGTCTCGAGAAGGCCTTCGTCCGTATAACTGTAAATGGCGACACCCTTGGGGAAAGTCTCCCTGGACACCGTGTCGTTCTCGTATCTTTCCATCAGGTCTGCCTCCATCCTCATCAGCACGATTCCGTTCTTCGTCTGGACGGCGAACATGTTGTCAATGGTCTGGAGGGGAACAGAGGAAAGGTCGAGGGCATCAGCTTCCCCGAGTTTTCCCTTGCATGAAAAGAAGATGAAAGCAACCGCAGCCGCGGTTGCCATCATCTTCAGAGTATGTGCCTGTCCAGGCAAATCTGTGACTATTTCTGGGTCCTGACCGTAGTGGTGGCCCTCATGCCACCGCAGGAGACGGTATAGGACTGGCCGTTGGTGAGGTCGTACATGAAGGCCTCGGCGGTCTGCGGATAGTAGGCGGAGTAGGAGCCGATGAGTTTGTTGGCGTCGTCGGTGAGGGACGGATCGGCAGCCTTCGCCTTCTGCAGGAAGTCTACGGCAACCCAGTAAGGAGCCCTGCGCTCGATCTCGTTGCCACCGCAGCTGGTGGAACCCCAGATGGTACCCATCAGGAAGTATGCCTTTCCGGCGAGGGTGGGATTGAGGTCGATGGCCTTCTGTGCTGCGGCATAAGCCTTGGCGTTCTGACCGTTCTTGGAGCAGAACACGGCGAGCTCGTAGTTGTAGTCACCGTCGGTGGAGGCGTCGGACTCGGGATAGTCGATGGCTTCCTCGAGGTACTTGATGGCCTCGGCGACATTGCCCCTGGAGGAGTTGAGCCTGTAGAGGAAGTATGCGGAGTTGTACGAAGGATCGAGCTTGTACATGTTGGTGACAGCATTGAGATAAAGGTCGTTGCCGGTGCAGTCGTCGGTGATGCTCATCATCTTCACGATGTTGTTCACGAGCTCGAGATTGTTGGGATCGGCCTCGAAGCGAGGGGTGAAGAGGGCGATGAGATTCTCGCAGGAAGCGACCTTGCTGGTGATGAAGAGGGACTCGACGTCGGTCTTCACCTTCTCCAGCTGCTCGGCCTCGGCCTCGCTCTCGGTGGTGGTGGCGTTAAGCATCTCCATCGAGGACTGATATGCGTTGATGACATCTTCGGCGGTAAGTTTGCCGGCCTGGAAGAGGTCGATGGCGGCGTTGAGGTTGAACAGGTGGATGGACGGCTTGGTGGCCTCCTTCAGTTCGCCGATGATCTCCTGATAGGTATCATAGAGCCTCTGAGGGTTGTCCTTGATATAATTGTACATATCCTGACCCTTGTTGTTGAGGGCGGTCTCCTTGTTGTTGGGATAGTACTGGGCCCTGACATCGTAGAGGGTGAGCAGGGAATCGACGACGGCCTTCTGGGCGTCGGCGTCCTTCGTGGCGGCGATCACTCTCTTGAGCAGGGTGGAACCGTGGATAAGCAGGTTCTGGCTGGCCGTGGGAGGGCACAGTTTATATGCTTTCCTCCAGTTCGGAAGAGCTTCGTCATAGTTCTTCTGCTTGTAGTACTCGGAATAGTAGGAGAGGTACTTGATACACTCTGCGCTGTCGGCGCCGTATTTACCCTGTGCCGACATCCTTGCTCCCGGGAAGAGCAGTGCAATGGTCAAAATTGCGTAAATTAATTTTTTCATATCCTATTTGGTGTTAGTTTCAAACTACCTGTAAGTAAACTTTCTGAACCAGAAGTCGTGGAAGTTGAATCCAATCGTGAAGTTCACGTATCTCTCCCTGATCAGGTTCCCTGCGTCTGACGAACGCTGGCCCAGGCCAACTGCGAACGTCACGGCGTTGTAGTTCTGCTGCGTCATCGGAAGCGTCGCGCCCAGCGTCAGGCCTATGTCCTTTATCTGGTTCCCGTCCACGGCGAAAGCCGAGTTCCCGTAATATGCGCCGAACCGATAAGTGCAACGTTTGTAGTAGTATCTTACGTCATTCCTGTTAGGAACTATTTCAAAGCCGGCCCTGAACTCCTGCGATAACCTGCTGCCGAAAGTTGAAGAGCCTTTCACTGCAAATCCCTTCGCAACATCCATACCAGACTTTGTCCAGTCGGAACGGGAATAGTTGATTTCAGCCTGCCATTTGTTCGATCCGCTGAAGGAAATGCCCGCTCCGATGGTCTCCGGAATGTTTAATCCACCATCCTTTGCAAGGTCGGTGTTGGAATAACGGAGGGTATCGTTCTGCGCAGCACCTACTGAAATGCGGTAATCCTCCACCGATCCCTTGAGGTTGATGGCGGTCTCATAAGTGGCTCCGAGACCGAGGGTGAGCCCGCTTCCGAGCGGCTGCTCATACTGCAGGCCGGCTTTCAACGACTGGCCCTTCAGCGTCAGCTTATATCCGGAATTGATGTCACTGTATGCGGATTTGGCGAATGAGAATACGTTCTCCTTGGCTATGTTGCCAAACAGTGCGCGGCCTTCGATTCCCAGCGAGAGACGCTTGAAGAAGGTGACTCCGGCCGCGAGAAATGCCTGATATGTACCTCCCTTCCCGGAGGAATAATACACGGCGTTGCCGGTATTGCCGACGATGGAAGGGTCCTCAAGTATATAAGAATAGTTATATCCTGTCGAAGAATAGGGGGAAATGCCCATCATCATCGCAGCATAAGGATACTTGAGAGGTACGGAAATGGTGATGTTGTTGACGTTGAAAGTATTGTTCACCGTGGATTTGTCCCCCTGCTTGAAAAGGGTGTTGTTCTGGCTGACGGACATCTCGGCCATGAAGGACAGGGAGTCGCGCGCAGTGACGGCGGCGGGATTGAGGGTGTTGATGAGGCGCCTGTTCCTCGTGGCGATGCCTACGCCTCCCATACCTGCATTGAATGCGGTACCCTGGGTATATATGTCACCTATTCCGAAAATGGAATAAGGGGTGAATCCGGTATATGCGCCGTCCTGCGCCTGCAGGGACAGTCCCGCAGCCAGCATGGAGATGCACACGGCCAGTATCTTACTGAGTCTTCCTTTCAACATAATCGTCAGTGATTAAAGCCAAACCGATCAATACCAAGTTACAAACTACAAAGATGGAGTTTTTCATCCTTTTTGCAAAATAATTCGCATCTCCGCCTGTAAATACGACGATATTGCCGGGTTTGTAATCGACGTAGCCCTGTATTTCAAACATTATGCCCGAAATTACCCCCGCCTCGATCGAGGACTGCACCGAAGTGCCCACGAGGGGTGGATTGTCGGGAATGTTGACGGAAGGCAGGGCCTTCGAATAGCGGTTCACGGCCTTGAAGCGCGTACGGCAGCCAAGGGAGATGTTGCCTCCCTGCCATCTCCCGTCTTCACCAAGGAAATCCACCGTCAGGGTAGTGCCGAAATCCACCAGCGTGCAAGACTTTCCCTTGAAAAGATGGCGGGTGCCGATCAGCGCCGCAGCGCGGTCGAAGGTAAGGTGACCGGGCAGGCCGTACCTCCCGAGAACGTCACTGTGGGAGGGGTCCATCAGAAGGAGGTCGGGACATGCCCGGCGAAGCCTCTTCTCGTCAGCCGCGGGGATGTCGTAGACCGAAGCCAGCGTCACGCACCACGGCTTCTCCTTCTCTATCAGGGAAAGGATGAATTCCGTCTTCTTCTCGCCCTGGTAGCGGAAGGTCTTCCCGAGGGTCATCCCTTCGGAAAGTGCCGCCTTGAGGGCGGTATTGCCAATTTCTATGAGAAGGTTCTGCATCGGCTTTCTGGGGAATTACAAATTTACGCTTTTTATCGGAGTTTCGACAGGAGCAAATGGGCCTTTTTCATCGAATCGACGTTCCTCACCACTATTTTCAGTTTGTTCTCGACCTGTTTGAGATTGAACACGGGATTCTCCCCTACCCTTTCCAGCACCTTGGTGAAGGTGGAGGAACGGTAGTACGGAGACATGGGATTGGAGATGAAGAAGTATATCATCAGGCCATTCTTGATGATGATCTTGTCGAAGCCCAGCGAGGCTCCGAGATTCCTCACCTTCACCACATAGAGGAGATTCTCCACCTCGGGCGGTAGTTTTCCGAAACGGTCGGAGAGCTGCGCGCCGAAACGGTCTATCTCCTTCTCGGACAGCATCGAATCCAGTTGCTTGTATATGCGTATCTTTTCGGCATTAATGTCGATGAAGTCGTCCGGAATGAAGGCCGGCTGGTCCGTCTCTATGGTGCAGTCTTCCACGAAGGAATTGCGGGCGTTCCTGGTGGTGATTCCGGTCTCTACACCCAATTCCTCCATCGCCTCGGCGAGGATTTTCTGGTAGGTCTCGTATCCCATGTCCATGATGAATCCGCTCTGCTCCGCGCCGAGGAGATTTCCGGCGCCGCGGATGTCCAGGTCCTGCATCGCTATGTTGAATCCGCTGCCCAGGTCTGAGAATTCCTCTATGGCCTTGAGACGGCGCCGGGCATCGTCGGTGATGGTCACCAACGGTGGAACGATCAGATAGCAGAATGCACGCTTATTGGAGCGTCCGACGCGCCCGCGGAGCTGGTGCAGGTCGCTCAGACCTATGTTCTGAGCCTGGTTGATGATGATGGTGTTGGCGTTGGGTATGTCCAGACCGTTCTCTATGATGGTGGTACAGAGGAGCATGTCGTAGTCTCCCCTGATGAAATCGAGCATCCGGTTCTCCAACTCCTTGGATTCCATCTGCCCGTGCGCCACGCATATGCGCATGTCCGGCACCAGGCGGTGAAGGATTTCATAGATGGATGGAAGTTCCTCCACCTTGTTGTGAAGGAAGAATATCTGTCCTCCCCTGTTGAGTTCGTAGTTGATGATGCTCTTTATCTCCTTCTCGTCGAAGAGGATTATCTCCGTCTGCACCGGGATGCGGTTCGGCGGAGGGGTGTTTATTATCGATAGGTCGCGGGCCCCGAGGAGCGAGAACTGGAGCGTTCTCGGGATGGGGGTGGCGGTAAGGGTAAGGGTGTCGACGGACATCTTCATCTGGCGCAATTTCTCCTTCGCGGCCACACCGAACTTCTGCTCCTCATCTATTATCAGAAGACCCAAATCCTTGAAATCAAATCCTTTGCCCAGTATCTTGTGAGTACCTATGAGAATGTCTATCTGTCCCTTCTCCAGCCTTTCCTGTATTTCCCTTATCTCCTTCGCGGTGCGGAGACGGCTGACATAATCCACAGTGCACGGAAGTCCTTTCAGACGCGCGGTGAATGTGGTGAAATGCTGGAGTGCGAGTATGGTGGTGGGCACCAGCACCGCCACCTGCTTGCTGTCCGCCACGGCCTTGAAGGCCGCGCGTATGGCTATCTCGGTCTTGCCGAAGCCCACGTCACCGCATACGAGCCTGTCCATAGGGCAGGAATCCTCCATGTCCTGCTTGACGGCGATGGTGGCGAGTTCCTGGTCCGGAGTATCCTCGTACATGAAGGAGGACTCCAACTCTTCCTGAAGATACGAATCCGGAGAGAATGCGAAACCCTTGGAAGCCTTGCGCTTGGCATAGAGTTGAATGAGGTCCTTGGCTATGTCCTTCACCCTGGACTTGGCGTTCGACTTGAGGGTCTGCCAACTGCGGGATCCGAGTTTGTTTATCTTCGGAGCCTCCCCTTCCCTGGGCTTGTAGCGGGAAATCTTGTTGAGGGCATGGACGGAAACAAAGACGACGTCACCGTCCTTATAGGTGAGTTTCACCACTTCCTTTACCCGGCCCATGTCGTCCCTCATCCTCACGAGTCCTCCGAAAATGCCCACTCCGTGGTCTATGTGCACTATGTAGTCGCCCACGTTGAAGGCACTCAAATCATTAAGGGTCAGTTGTTCGCTCTTGTCCACGGTGCGTCTGAGGCTCACCCTGTGGAAACGGTCGAAAATCTCGTGGTCTGAGTAGCAGCAGACCTTGTTCTCCGCGTCGACGAAACCGTTGTGAATGTTCTTTCCGCTGACGAACTGGGGTACTATACCCCCGTTCTGCAGGAGGATGGAGCGCAGACGGTCCAGTTGCGACTCCTTCTCCCCGTAGATGAAAACCTTGTACCTGCTTTCAATTTTGGAACGTATATCCGCGGTGAGAATCTCGAAATTCTTGTTGAAAACCGGCTGGGGAGAAATGGAGAAACATATCTTCTCCCCCGAATATGACATCGGGGAATCGATGAAAACCTTCTGGAAACGCTTGAGCCCGGCGTAAAAATCCTTATGGGAATACATGTCCGACGAATCCAGCCAGAGAACGGCGTCGTCAGGGAATACTGATGATATTTCCACCAGGGACTCCCCCTCCCCTTCCGAAACAACCGAGGATATAATATCAACGGACTCCACCTT
>Ga0310786_10002280_pt1 | contig 29569 bp, 29 predicted proteins | sample AusTroGonzalo_MG_FD_203881 | JGI IMG/M metagenome (GOLD analysis project Ga0310786, IMG submission 203881) | Bovine rumen microbial communities from tropical cattle in Woodstock, Queensland, Australia - Gonzalo_03 (v2) (version 2) | ecosystem: Host-associated > Mammals > Digestive system >...
TGTATAAACAGGTGATAGGTACTCCGAAGCTTTATGATGAGTCGGAGGCCGGATAATTGAACAGAAAAGAATTAAAAAACAGAGGACTTGCGGTATTGCAGAAGCACTACTGGCTTTTGGTGGTTATCCTTGCATTCGGGTCCTTTCTGGGAGTGGAAAACCCATCCTCATACAATACACTAAAAAGTGCCCTTACCAAGGAAAGTTCAGTCTTTTCCGAGGAGATGTCGACGTCTATCCTGGATGAGAGATTCGGGGGCTTTACGGATATAGTAAAATATATTTCCGGCGGTTTCGGATCGGATTCTGTCTGGAAGAGCACGGAGAAACTGCAGGAAAGCGGTAAAAATTTCCAGGACAGCATCACGGATCCGGAAAAAGACATTGCCATTACAGATACGGTAACCGGTATTAAGGACGGTCTTATCGGCGTAAAGGATACGGTTGCCGAAGAAGCCTATAAGACCAATGACGAGCAGGAAACCACCTATTTTGGTCCAATTGAAGTAGGCCTTACACAGGGTGTATTTGCAAGTGTTGCCAGCACGGTTTCGTCAGGCAACCTTTTTAAGACTATATTTACAGGTATCGCCACCATCTTCAGATCGGATGACGTGGCTGCTATAATTTTTATCATACTGATCCTTTTGGTTTCGATATTTGTCTGGTCGTTTATCACACGTGTATATGTTGTAATAATAAGACGTTTTTTACTTGAGGCAAGGACATATGAGAGTGTACCCGTACGAAGGATATTTTTCCTGACTAAGTCGGGCAGATGGTTTCATACATCGTGGGTGCTGTTTACCACATCATTTATTACCACGCTTTGGTATCTGACCTTGATAGGCGGTATCATAAAGTCATACCAGTACATGATGGTGCCGTACATACTGGCTGAAAACCCGTCAGTTTCACCCAGGGAAGCAAGGGCACTGTCCACAGCCATGATGAACGGGCACAAATGGGAAGCATTTAAGCTTAAGTTTTCATTTATCGGGTGGCATTTTTTATCAACACTTCTATTCGGTATTCCGGAACTTGTATTTGTCAATGCATACGAAGCGACCGTATTTGCCGAGTACTATAGTGAGCTGAGACTTCTTGTTAAGAAACGGAAGAAAAAGATACCTGAGGCAGAACTTCTCAATGACAGATTCCTTTATATCCATGCGGATGATGAGCATATCAATGAAGCTTATGCAGATATCTTAGAGCTGGCTGAAGAAAAAGAGATACCGATGCCCAACAAGCTTAAGGGCGTAAGCGGTTTTATAGCGAGAAATTTCGGAGTTGTGCTTTTTGCCAATAAAGAAGAGGCTAAACTGTGTGAGTACGAGGAACATCAGCAGAAGATAAAAACAAGACAGGATGTATTTGAGAAAAAGATATATCCGTTCCGCCTGTTCCCGGCATACAGAAAGACCATACTGAATCTTATCAAGCCTCCGAAGATAGAGTATCTTCATTATGGTAGACGTTATTCGATATGGTCCATCGTTCTGATGTTTTTCCTATTTTCGTTTATGGGGTGGCTTTGGGAGATCGCACTGCATCTGTATGAGGACGGTGTGTTTGTCAACAGGGGATTTCTAAACGGTCCCTATGTCCCTATATATGGTTTTGGAGGGACTATCATACTGGTCATTCTCTATAGGTTGAGAAATAAGCCGCTGCTTGAGTTTTTAAGTACCATAGTATTATGTGGTGTCTTGGAGTATGTTACGGCTACTGTGCTTTATAATCTGTATAATGCCCAGTGGTGGGATTATACCGGATATTTCCTTAATATCCAGGGTAGGATATGCGCCGAAGGCTTGCTTATCTTTGGAGTATTCGGAGCGATGGTGGTTTACCTTTTAGGTCCTGTCTGCGACAATATTTTCAGACGTATCAGGCTTAGAGTTGCTGCGCCTATCTGTATAGTTCTTCTTCTTGTATTTATGGGTGATATCATTTATTCGAGTGTGAACCCGAACACCGGAGTCGGTATAACCGAATACCCCGAGCAGCATCAGGAAGAACAGAAATAATAGTTTTGGAGTTTTTTAGTAACAATGTTAGCGTTTGTTTTAAGTCCTTTATATTTTTTTGAAACCTGGCTTCTGGCCTTTATGATGAACCGATGGATAAAGGCATGCATCGGAGAAAAGCACCGGAAGTGGTTCAAGATATTTATATATTTTATTTTTGTTTTTGCATCGTTAGCCCTTCTTATCGGATTTCTTCTGCCTAATTCTGTTTTAAAGGACAGATTTAGACATTACGGAAGTATCTGGCTCGGAGTGCTCCTATACTCGATTGTTCCGATCATATGTTATCTGATATTTTGTATTATATGGAGGATAACAAAAAAGAGAAAGGGTACGACGGAGTCACTCAAACGTATAAAAAGAGTGGCGATAACAGCAGCTTCCATTAACATAATCTTTGTACTTTTCATATGTATATACGGTATTTTTCATGCTACTAATACGAAAGTAACCGAGTATACGGTAGAGGTGGAAAGAAAAGACGGAGTTATTTCCGAGCTAAAAGCTGTTATGATAGCGGATATGCATATGGGTTACAACATCGGCACCAAAGAGATGCAGAAGATGGCAGATCTGATAAATGAGTGTGAACCCGATATTGTATTTATATGCGGAGATATATTTGACAACAGCTATGATTCTCTGGACGATCCGGAAAAGCTTATAGAGATATACAGAAGTATCAAGACAAAATACGGTATGTATGCCTGTTACGGAAATCATGATGTGGACGAAGCTATACTGGCCGGTTTTACATTTAATTATTCCGACAAAAAAGAGAGCGATCCGAGGATGGACGATTTTCTTGAACGCGCCGGCATAAAGCTTTTGATGGACGAGGGCGAACTCGTGGCTGACAGCTTTTATGTATACGGACGTCCCGATTACGCAAAACCCGGAAGAGGGATAGATGAGAGAAAGACTCCGGAAGAACTAATGGATACGGTACCGGAAAACTATCCTGTTATAATACTTGATCATGAACCTAAAGAGCTGAAAGAATTATCCGCGGCAGGTGTTGACTTAAGCCTATGCGGGCACACACATGACGGACAGATATTCCCTGCAAATATCTTGGTGAGTCTGATCTATGATAACTCATACGGATATAAGAAGTTTGGGGATATGGACAGCATAGTCACATCGGGAGTGGGACTGTTCGGACCGTTTATGAGAGTAGGAACGATCTCGGAGATATGTAAGATAAATATCAGATTTACAGATTGAAAGAATGGCTTGGTCCCACCGGGGATCAAGCCATTAGTGTTGTTAAGGGGTCTGGATTGTTTTCATAGCGTTAATGAAACGTTCGTTTATTGCATTGTTCTTATAGGAGCCGAGCGTGGCAAACATTTCTGCAGGGACAAAACCTCCTGCCATTGTGGCATGTCCGCCGCCACGTCCCAAGCCGAACAGGGCTTCCGAAACAAGTTTTCCGGCATCAACATCCGGCCTTTCAGAGCGGACGGAGAATTTCGTGCCATCGGCACGGTCGTTGTATATAACTGCGACTTCGATCTCGATAAGGGAAAGAATGAAATCGGCTACGATAGCAACCATTGAATCCGGACACGGGAACGGGATGTGGCTTATACCCAGTGTACCGAATACCTGTATATTGCTTATGGCTGAGCTGTAGGATTTAAGGTCGCTGAATGCCAGAGTATTGGTATCAAGCTGTATCAGCATGGAGTTATCGGCCAGCTTGTTTAAGAACCTGAACATTTTGATATCGAGATCGGTCACGCCTCTTGTAAAGTTGAGCGTATCCATCTTTATACCGTGGAGCAGGGCAGTGGCAGTAGCCTTATCCGGCTCTTTTTCAAGCAGTGTGAAGTATTCTGCTATCATGGAGCAACAGGCACCGACTTTTCTTATATCTTTAAATACAAAATCAGTTTTCAGGGTCTGCTCGACGATCGGATGGTGATCGATGGTGGCGATTTCAATACCGGTCAGGTCGGTGATGTTACCGCCGAAGGGCTGCGAGTCAACACATATGATGCAGTCGTCATTGCTTAACACACCTTCGAGCTCAATCTTTGAAAACATGATGATATTAAACTCTTTGAGCATCTTTGACGCACTCAGTTTATCCATGTTTCCGTCATAACAGAGCGTGGTTTCAAGCCCCAGCTGTTTAAACAACTGCTGAAGTCCGAAGGCGGCACCGATCGCGTCGGGGTCCGGGATATTATGAGTCTGTATGTAGGTCCTTTTATTCTTACAGAATTCAATAAGTGTATATAATTCAACTAATTCCATTTAACATCATCCTTTTTAAAATTTGATTGTATTATACACTGTTGTAATGATATGGTCAATAATAATCGGAGTAAGTACGAAGACTGGTAAAAACAAAAGGCTCCAGTCTATACTGAAGCCTCTCATGATCAGCAGGGATAGCAGGATTCGAACCTACAGATGACGGAGTCAGAGTTCATCATCTGCCATTCCTGAAACATAGTGTTTATAAGGGTTTACGGGTATTTGTTCTGTTTACTTCTTACAATAGTTCTTACAATTTGTTCAAGAATTGTATTTTTTTATATCTTTAGCATTTTAATCTCAATCAGAATTAAATATTTATTTCCCTAATCTGTGTACGGGAAGCGGTACAACGTTCTTTGTCTGATCACCCACACGGATCCTTTTGCGTGTTGCTATATAATACTTGATTACAGTCTGTTCCTCGTCTCCGAGATAGGCTGCGATATCAAGAGTGCTGGCTCCGTTTTCGTGAGATATGGTGGCAAAAGTTCTTCTTAAAACATGAACCCCTGAGATTTCCTTTCCTAATCCGGCTCTGCGATAAATAGTAGATATATCAGAACCAAAACGTGAGGGCTCGGTAGGATTTCCTTCGCTGTTTATCTGTATATAATCATCAGGATTCACAGCGTGATTGTTTTTGCATATTATCTCTAAAAGAGCTTCTGCTTCCTGGGACAGCACAATTTCACGCGCGTGGTAGTTTTTGACTTCGTTTTCATGTGCTGTATATTTAGGTTCGTCACCTTTTGCATTGCGATTCTTTGATATTCCCCTTGTCTTGGTTATCAAAAGAGTATGTGTTTTACGATTCCAGTCCCTTAAACGTAAAGCACAGTATTCACCGCTTCTGAGTCCGGTAGCAAGAATAAACAATGCTCCATACCCGTATTGATATACAAGCTTGCCATTCTTATCAACTTTTACTGCTTCGGATTTGAGTTTTTCTATTTCTTCATCTGAAAGAACGATTATTACTGAATCGGTAGTGTGCTTTTTCTTAAGGCTCGAAAACCTGTGTATTATTTTATCTTTTACCGGATTACAGGGATTCGTTACCAACATCTGCTGGGAAATGGCCCAATTATATGATGAATTGATCACATCAAAAGTTTTCTGTATTGATGATAATGAAAGACCGGAATTTGATATTAACCCCTCTATATGCCTGTCTATATCCTGGAAAGTAATTGCCGTGACTTGTAGTTTCCCAATAGGATATTTTTCTATTTGATTTCTTATGGTACTTTCTCGTCTGTCGGCAGATTTCGCCTTTAATCTGTCCTTTTCTGACAGATGTTCGCCGAGATGCTTATAACAGAGCTCAGCCAGGTTCATTTTAGAACAATTTTCGAAGTTACAAAGAAATGGAGTAAAGCCTTCGAGTTTCTTTTTCATTTTTTCTTTACATTCAGTCTTGGTTTTACCAAGTGTGGTAAGGATGTTGGGATTGCCGTTGCTCTTATAGCCGTGCTGCAGACGATATTCAAACCCGCCATATTTGTAAGGGCGGAAACATCCTGAACCATTTGTTGATCTTTTTCTTGCCATTGTGATTACCTCTCTACATTTTAAATTCTTTGCCGGCATAATTGTCGGTCCAATCTTCAAAGTTTTTCTTGGTGACAAAAAAGGTATTTCCTATTTTGGTTGAGGGAAATCCTTTTGATCTCATCAGAGAATATGTTCTGTCTCTTCCAAAACCGGTAATTCTTCTGATGTCGTTAACCGTATATAGTACGGGTTCATTATCTAATTGTCGATTCATTTTTCATCCTCCTTCCTACTTGAGTTTTTTAGGCAGGCAGCTTCATACCATATCCGGTTTACTTTGCCGGCTAAGATGATGGCTGTAGGGTGCGCCTTTTTTAATTCATTATTTAGTGTTTTGATGATTTGATAAGCTTTAGGCAGAGAAATATCAAAATCTGAAGAGATTTCTCTGGCATTTACATAAGGTTTATTATTTTCTTGCATTTTATATATTGTTTACCCCCTTTTCTTTGGTGTATAGATAGAACAAATTCGATATAGATTTTATCTATAATGTATAGATAGCACAAAATTATATAGATGTCAAGCGTATTTTTAAAAGACTCATGATTTTTTATAAGATTTTAATAAATTATATAGATTTCTCTTCCTATTTTCTCGATTATGTGATACAATAAGTCAAGCGGAATAAGTCAAGCGATACTATAAGTAGGTTATAGAAGAAAGGATAAAAAATGGATACACAAGGCTATATTGACGAAGGGCTTAAGAAAATTGTTGGTGAACAGATAATAAAGCTTCGGACGGAGATCCTGAAACTAAATCAAAAAGAATTTGCAGAAATGATTGGCATTACTCAGCCCACGCTTTCTATGTATGAAGCTGGAAAAGCAATGCCTTCTCTTTCTACGGCTCTTACGATAGCACTAAAGGGAAATGTATCTATTGATTGGCTCTGCGGCATACAGGTACATCTGAACACACTTGCTGATGTGATGGCATGTTTCTTCGAACTGTATGAGATAGAGCAATTTAATATAGAGACTACCCTGCATAACAGGGTAGATCTTGAAGAAGTTGATTCTGAAGATGAGAATGAGCGAAATTGGGTTGGTTTTAAAGTGTTTTATAATGATTATCAGAAGAATCCGAATCTAAAGTTTAGCTATGATATATGTTCGATAATTGAGAGAGCCTCAAACCTAAAGAAAGAATGGAATAGTTACCGTATTGATCAGGAGAGATATGACGCTCAAAAACGGTATTGGATTGATTATTATAATAAGAATATGGTTACAAAAGATAATAAGCATAAGGAAATGTCTCCGGAAGAAATAACTAAAAGACGTGAGGAGCTTATTGAGCTGGAAGAAAAGAAAAAAAGGAAGAAGGCAGATGCAAAGAAAAATAAATGAACCTAAAATGGAGGTGGCTGGATTATGAAGTTTAATCCAAAAAACTTTGATAAATACAGAGAGGACAACCGTTTAGAAGCGAAGGCTGCTAATGGGGGGCTTCCAGGATCATTGTGGGAAACTTATTCGTCTTTTGCAAATTCTTATGGGGGCTGTGTAGTCTGTGGTGCAGTTGAGAAAAAGGACGGATCATGGAAGACTACCGGATTAAGAGATTTGCAAAAGCTTAGGAAAAATTTCTGGGATATCATTCACAATAAGACCAAAGTATCGGCCTGCCTGATTTCTGAAAAGGATGTTGAAGAATATTTGGTAGGGGAAGATGTCGTTCTTGTCATAAAAGTACCACGTGCAAACAGATATCAGAAACCAGTTTATATAGATAATGATGTCTTTGGTTCAACTTTTCGAAGAGATCATGAAGGGGATTATCGTTGTACGGAAGCTGAAGTTAAGGCAATGATCCGTGATGCATCCGAAGAAAGCCCGGATGAAAGAGTATTGGATCGCAAACCGGATTTTGACCAAGATACGATCAAGTCATATAGAATACGTTATAATACTCGGCATGAAGGATCGGCATGGAGTAAACTCAATGATTCTGATTTTCTTGTTCAGATCGGCGCTTTAAATGATGAAGGAAAAACCTTGAAGCCGACAGCAGCCGGACTTTTGATGTTCGGAAAGGAATTAAGGATTACAAGAGAGTATCCGGAGTACTTCCTTGATTACAGGGAACATATGGAACCGAATATCCGCTGGACAGACCGGATATACTCACAGGAACCTGAGTGGTCTGGGAACGTGTATGATTTTTTCAATCGTGTTTCTGCTAAGCTTGTCCTTGATCTTAAAAAGCCGTTTAAGCTTGTCAATCAGGTACGTATAGATGAAACGCCTTTGCATGATGCGGTAAGGGAGGCTCTTGTTAATTGCCTTGTGAATACTGATTTCTATCTTCCGTGGAATGTAATAATAGAGAAATACCCGGATAAGATTACACTTGCAAACCCGGGAACAATCTTGGCCGGAAAAAATCAAATGCTGAAGGGTGGGATATCGCAACCGAGAAACAAAGGATTATTCAAGATGTTTAACCTTATTGGCTATGGCGAGCATGCCGGGTCAGGAGTACCGGATATCTTTCAGGCATGGAAGGATGCTGGACTGGATGCACCAATAGTAGAGGAAATATTTGGTGGCAATGTACCTGACCGAACTATTCTGACGCTTCCATTGGCAGGGAACTTCGTCACTAGTGACGAAGCTGGTGACGAAGCTAGTGACGAGGCTGGTGACGAAGCTAATATGAGGAAAATACTTGCTTTTTGTCAAGTGCCACGATCTAAAGCGGAGATACAAAATCATTTGAAAATAGGTTCGGAAAGATACGTTCGACAAAAACTGATGATACCTTTACTTGAGGAAGGACTTTTGAAACGGACTATTCCTGAAAAACCGAGTAGCCCTAGGCAACGGTATATAGCAAAATAATAACTGATTTGAAACCACTATATCCTCGTGTTTTATGGGTATGGTGGTTTTTTAGTGAAAACATAAACATAGACTTTGTCTGATAATAGGCTTTAGTAAACACAAATTGAAATTTGTTTTTTTGTAAATTATTTCACCAAAAGGTTGACTAATTATACAAAATGTGATATTATACTGCTGTAATGACATTTCTATGCCAACATGAACAAATGAAAGGATGGCTTCTTGCATGGTGATGAAATGAATATTTATAAATGGGATTATAAGAGGTTGAATTAGGAGGGTGTTTTATGTTGACAAAGCTGGGAAAATTTTTAAGGAAACTTAGAATCGACAGAGGTGAATTATTAAAAGATATGGCCAGTAAATTGGATGTTACAGTTTCTTTTTTATCATCTGTTGAGAATGGTAAGAAGAAAATGCCTTCTTCATGGAATCATCGAATTTGTGAATTGTATAATCTTGATGATCTGCAAAAAGAAGAGTTTACCAAGTCCATTGCAGATAGTGAAGAAAAAGTTGAACTATATTTTAAAGACTACACAGATAAAAAAAGATGTGCAGCAGTCTCATTTGCAAGAAAATTCACTGACTTTAGTGACAGGCAACTGGAACAACTGATGAAAATACTTGAGGAGGATGAATAAGAATGCCTAAAAGATATATAGCTGAACCAGTTTCAAGACGCTGGATAAGAGGACTTGTGCGTTATATACGCGAAAAAACCGATACACAGGATGACCTGTATTTTGATGTTGTAAGATTTTTAGAGATTAATCTACCTCAAATGATAAAGAAATTTCATCTTGAAATAATGAAAGTTTCGGATATGCCGAACAAGGTTGGAGAAACGTTTCCAGCAGAGTGCAAAATTTGTATTAGAGAAGATATATATGAAAAGGCTCTTGAAGGAGATGGATATGCTCGCTTTGGTATAGCACATGAAATAGGGCACTTGTTGATTAATGATATGGATTCAATATCTCTTTGTAGGTTAGAAAAAGGAGAGAAAATTAGAGCGTTTGAGGATCCGGAGTGGCAGGCTGATTGTTTTGGAGGTGAGCTGTTAATGTATCATCCTCTGATAAAAGATCTTTCGGTAGAAGAAATAACAGAAAAATGTGGGGTTACTTCGAAGGCAGCTAATACACAGTTTTCGAAAATATGAAGTAAAAACGAGTTTTAAGGGGGTGGTTACCTTGAGCTATTTTAAAATGACAAGAAAAAACGCATTGAAATGTTGCTGGTAACAACAAAACAAGGCGTTTTGTGATTATGATTAACTCATAATTTCGGTAAAATTAAGTTTATCATAATCACGCTTTCTTGTCAACCAGATTTGAGAACAAAAAGATGTAATTGTTAACAGATTGTTAGAAATCGTCACTATAATGACAAGAAAGCGAGGTAAAAATGTCAAAATTTAATAAAAATGATTTAAACACCTTTCATTGGGAAGAACTTGAAGGCGCTGAACTGGAAGGTAAGTATGACATGCCCAAATTGGAACCTGTCCATGACGGTGTTCCTGAAAATTTAGTTCCATTTCATATTGCGGTGTCAAGACAGAATATGCAGAAAGGCTGGTACCATTTTTACGAAGATGATTATCAGTTTGAAAGATTTTGGAATAACCCGGATAAATACATTCCAAAATTAAAGGAGTTTCCAGGTGGTATAACTACTGATTTCAGTGTATATCTTGATATGCCAAAGGGGCAACAGGTATGGAATTGTTGGCGAAATCGTGTAATGGCATATTATATGCAGAAAAATGGTTTAAAAGTTATTCCGAATGTAAGCTGGAGTGATTATGAAAGCTTGAGTTGGGCGTTTGATGGTCTTCCTGAAAACAGTATTCTTGCAGTTACCTCTCAAGGATGCATGAAAAGCGATTATGTTTGCAAACAGTCATTCCTTAATGGTATGCATGAGCTGGTATCACAGAAACATCCGGAAATGATTATTGTATATGGTCTTTTCCCAGAGTTGTGGATGGACAGATTTTCTGTTCCTATTGTTACATATAAAACTTTTTCGCAGGAAAGGTGGGGGAAGTAGCATGGGAAGAGGAAGAGGCGGATATACTGAAAAACAGTCATCATATCGAGATTCAGGGAATCATAAAGTTACGGATGTTGGAGCGATATTTGTTGCGGAAAGATATATAGATATGGGGTATGAATCTGTGTTTAGACAGAAACATGAACCTGATAAAACATATGATCTTACCATTAAGTCCTCAGATGATTCGGAATTTGTAAAGAATATAGAGGTTAAACGAGTGACAAGTTCAAATCCTAGCAAGATATCTTCCAATATAGAAAAGGCAGGATTGCAAATCAGTGAAGGAGAGACTGTAGCAATTGTTTTACCGAATCATAAAAACAATGAGTCTGGAAGAAATTTTGTGAAAGCGGGAATAGATGAGGCAAGAAGAAAAGGCTTTATTAAGGGACCTATTGAGGTGTGGTTTTCTGATAAAACTAAAATTGATTTTTAGGAGGTTAAATTATGTCTAGATTAGGATGTAAATGTGGTCATGTCATGGGCAGTACGGAATCACCTTCCCCATATAGTATATATGTTTATTGCGAAAGTGAAATAAACAATGCGATTTCTGATAATAGAAATCTTAAAGTTATGGATTTTTTGATGAACTGGGATGAAGTGAATGGATGCAAAAAACAATATATGAAACGAAAAGAGGAAGTGGATTATTGGTACTGTACCGAGTGTAAAAGAGTTTATGAATGTCAAGTAAAAATAGGTGGTCACTGGTTAAGAGTTTATCGAAAAAAAGATGTTGATAATAGTGAACCGCTTGATAAGGATAAACTGTTAAGTTTGTATATATTTTCTGAGACTTACAGTGATAAAGAGACAGAAGACAATCCTGATATTCTTTTGAGCGATTTTATCAGCAATTTACATATGGCATATTTTATCACAAAAGATGAAAAAAAGGTTTATGCTGTTGATAAATCTTCAAGGAAACTTAAGTATATTTATGAACTCGAGGAAGATATTTCTTCTGATTTCTCATAAAAAAGTAGTATCAAACAGAAATATTATAACAAAAAGGCTGTGTATTATTTGGAAATTTGTATTTCCCTGTTTTTCACAGTCTTTTTGTTGTTATAAGGCTTTAGATGACATATGCGGGGAAGAAATATACTGTTTAGGACATATTATGGTCATTTTAGGAAATCTGGCAAAAGAAATCAAGTCATTTTGCCGATATATTATTATCAAGAGTAATTCTGAGAGGGTAGAGTATGACTATTGCGATATGTGATGATGACGAGAAGGATGTTGACCGGTTAAAAGTGCTTATAGAAAAATATGATTCAGAGAAGCGTATCGGTATAGCGGTAGAGAGCTATAATAGCGGCAATGCTCTTCTAAAAGCTATCGGGGAAAAGGTACCGGATATAATCTTTCTTGATATAAATATGGAAGAGCTGGACGGACTATCGTTAGCCGGGAAAATCCGGGAACAGAATGATGAAGTACCGATAATACTTGTTACGGCATTTATAAACTATGCACTTGACGGTTATAAAGTCAGGGCAAGCAGGTTCCTGGTGAAGGATGATCTTGACAAAACCCTTCCGGAATGTATGGATGACATATATGGACAACTCCAGAAGAAAACTAAGCATGTTTTCTTTTCCTGTGTAGAAGGTGAAGTAGATATTAAGTTATCGGAGATTGTTTTCATCGAGGTCATGGGCCATAAGAGCATTATCCATCTTGAAAACCATGATTATCATATGTATGAAAGCCTGGATGTTCTTGAAGAGAAGCTGAAAGCATATGGCTTCTTAAGAGTTCATCAGAGTTATCTGGTGAATATCAGGCATATCCGTAGCATAAACAACTATGTGCTCGTTCTGGATACCGGAGAAGAAATGAAGGTTCCCAAGGCTAGATATAAGCAGGTAAAGCAGGAACGGGCTTTGTATATGGGGAAAACATTGTGAAAAATCCCTAATTTTTCACAATGACGGTTTGTGTAGCAGGCACCACAAACCGTGGTAAACATGCCTGCGGCATGGTACGAATTATGATGCATTGGATTCATTACTTGTTGTTAGCTATTGAAAGCTTTGGCACTATATTCTTTTTCGACTCTTTTATGGATAAGAGGAAACCTGTGTTAAAGTGGATCTATTATCCGATTATCTATGTAGAAATACTTGCTATCATATATCTGACGCAGTTGATACCGGTGCATGGTGAAGTCGTAAAGTCACTGCTGATAGTAATAGCCCTGATAATTACATGCAGGTTCCTGTATAATACAGGTCTTGTAGCGGGAATCTTCTTTTCAGCGTTGAATTATATCATCATGTTTTTTGTGGACTGTGTGTATGTAGGCATATTTGGAATGGAGGAAACAGCCTTTACTCATTTTTTGTGGGTTATGGTTAAGCTGATTTGGATTGCCCTGCTGATACTTATGAGAAAGATACTGCCACATATCAAGAGGTATCTGAAGGAAGATAGGGTATCCTGGACACGGTTTGCCTGGCTTCCTGTATTCTCAGGCATAATAGGTATATATCTGTATATTTTCTTCCTTTACGACTCGGAGCCGATATGGTTTTATTCCTTCATCTCTTTAGGCGTTATATGTCTGAATGTTGTTTCGCTTTTGTTTATGCAAGAGGCACTGCTTAGGGAAGAAAAATTAAAGCAATCTGAAATACAGCTTCAGAACAAACAGAATCAGTTGCAGATATTCCATGATATGCAGTCATTGTATGAACGGCAGGGAAAGAAGCTGCACGATTATAAGAAGCAACTGGTAACGGTTCAGGAGCTTATTGAAAGTGGTAATCCTGATGCCGCAGCTAATCTGGCAAAAGAGTTAACACAGAGCATAGCAGTGGAGATGTCTGAGGTGAATACCGGACATCCTGTTGTTAACGCCATCCTGAACCAGGAATACCGTATTGCCAAGGGAAAAGGCATCAGCATGATATTTTCTATATCCGAGGCAGGAGGAATCAAGCTTAGTGATGAAGATTTAGTCGTAGTATTTGGCAACCTTTTGGATAATGCCATCCATGAGTGCGAAAAGATTGTTGGATTGGGCAAGGATGCTGTTATCCATGTGAAAATAGCTACTATGGACCAGGAAATGATCTTTACAGTTCAAAATCCTGTTACCGATCAGGTTCAGATTGATGAAAATAATGAGATAAAAGAAATGCCTCCCGAAGGTCACGGTATAGGCTTGATAAATGTAAGGGAAACGGCGGAAAGATATGGCGGAAGTCTTGTGATATCCTGCGATGAGAAAGAGTTTACGGCAGTAGTGGTCATCTGAAGGTTAGATTAAGACGGATTTTGGGCTACATAGGATGTGTATATAACAATATGAAGGAAAATGTCCGAAAGACATAATAGATAATCAAGCGTAGGGGGAATCAGGATGGATATCGGAAGTATAGGAAATATGACAAGAACATATCATTATGCCGGTCGGATTTGTAATAGGCAGATTTTTTCATCAATGTTTCAAAGCGCATTATCGGATATTGTTTCCAATGATAAAACTGGAACAGAAAATCGGAGTTTTGAGGAAATGTGGAAGTCAAGATATCCAGGTGCAAAATATCATGTTATGGATACATCGGATATTTTGCAGGGGACATGGGAACGGAACGATTTCCCGTATGAAAGATTCTTTGATGATGAAGTGAATGAATCAGTTATGAGTTGGCGGCCTTCAGGCAAAGAACCTAAAATGTCTGATGCGTCAGTACAATCAAGGTTGGATTCAACACTGGGGAAAAAGGCTATAGTAGTACCGCCGGAATTGGAAGAAAAGATGAAAAATGATCCTGAATTGGCGGAGAAGGTGATGGGAAAAGTTGAACACTTTATTCATAACCATACTACAAGACCGGGAAGGATTCTTTCATATCTGATCGCGCTGGATGAAAATGGTGAGATAGCACATTTCCGCGTAACAGGCGGAGGGGGACATATATCAGGACCTTCTGAGTCAGATTTGCGTAAATTTGAAGAGGAGCAAGAGACTAAAAGAGAGAAACGAGTTCAGCAGGAAAAGAAAAACAAGGAATACAATCTCAGGGTTGCAGAGGAAAGAAAGCGTTTACAGGAGGAAATCTATCGCAAGCAGAGTGCAGAAGTGGTCCTTAAGGAGCATATAGTTTCTAATACAAAAATGTTTGGGATTATGACTGCATATGAGGCGGGGACAATTGCGGGCAATAGGCTGTGATAAGATTCGCTTCAGGTAATAATCTTTTCAGGGAGCGGTTTTGCTCTGATTGAAATAGGAGCTACGGAAAAGGCATACTGATCTTGTATAATAGGAGCTGGATATATGAGGATAAACAGTAACATAAATTTGATGAGTTTTACATATCAGACAATAAAATCTAAGCAGACAACAAAAAACAGTACGATGTCATTGGGTAGGAGAGACAGCTATATCCATGGTAGCGATAATACTTCTGGTGTCTACTCTGCAAATAGTGGATTGAAGCGCGGTAGCGCCAATTCTTCTGTCTTAGACAGGATTAATTTCAATTATCTGGATATTATGAAGCAGAAGTGTGACAAGCAGTTCAGCTTTATCATAGGCGGTAAAGAGTACCTTAAAAGCGAACTTCCAGCAGTAGCTGCCGATAGGTGTGAAGAGATTAAAGCTGTCAATAATACTATTAATTTTTCTAATGATCGATATTACAAGTATACAGAAAAGGATGGGCGGATACACACATTTACATGCACAAATAATCAAGTGAATCAGCCTTATTCGGATCTTGTTTCTGGGCGACAAAGTAATGCCAGTTATCAGGTTGCTAAGTTCTGGAATATGCTTTCGAGAGATGGAACATATTTGAGTTTGTACTATTCAAAAGAGAAGCAGGAGCAATTTCTTAATGATGCCGGAATTACAAAAGGATTCTTTACGGTAAAAACGGGAGACCATAAGCAGGAATACTATTATTCACATGGGAACGCCGGGGTTGCAGTTCGTAAATTTGAATATGACGCAACATATGATATGCTCGCAAAGAGGGGAACGGCTCTGTTTAATGAATATGAGGTTGGTTCGATTTTTAAGATTGGCGGCAAAGAATACGCATTAAATGAGCAACGAAAATTAGACATCCCTTATGGGGAAGACATTTTTGATATAGAATTTCCGGATCATTTCCGGGATGAGATTATAGAATAGGGTGATGTTTTTTATATAACATTATATTTATAGCTAAATATTGGAGGATATGATTATGACAGAGATTAATACAAACTATTCCCAAACACAGCTTATAACCGAACAGACAAAACAGCGGATTATAGGGGAAAGTAATGGAATTGAACAAGAAAATGCAAATGGTAAGTTTGGAGATGTAAAGGATATCCTTGATATTTCTGAGGAGGGAATAAAGAAATATAAGGATAGCCTTGAAAAGTCTGCGACCGCAGGCCTGCAACAGAACGAGAATGGAAAAGCAAATAATACAGGGATAAAAGCGGATGAGACTAAAACATCAGGCAGTTCTGGAAGCTCTTCAGCAACAACAGATACCGATAATGTGGATAAAGAAATAGAAAAACTGAAAGCTAAACGGGCTCGTTTACAGCAGGAACTGAATACCGCGGATGAATCGAGAAAGAAGGAACTGGAACAACAGCTCCGACAGGTGGAGATGGAACTGGCACAAAAAGATAATGATTCATACAGACGACAGAACGCCAATGTCATATAATGGTTTTGCAAGATGAATGTGATTAACGGTCTGAATCTTGTTATCGAACTGTATAAAAAAGATTTTGGTGCCGATATATCAGATAAGGGGGAGGAGTTCACTTTATGGTAATTAAATCTGTAAATGAAACATTATATGGATATAAAACCGGTCTGACGAATACCACAAATACAAAAAGGGTTGTACTGCAACTGGGGGATGCGGCCAAGGCAATCAAAAACGGAAATATCAATATAGATTGTGATACATTCGAATTATCTGACGAGGTTAAGTCTGCCATGCAGGAAGCTTTTGACAAAGCCATGGCAGAGCAGGCGAAGATTGTAGAGATGAACGCTGCAGCTCACAACATGGTGGTAGCCGAACAGCAAGGGGATGCCATGAAGGAAACTATGGAAAACCAAGCTAAAGCCATAGAGATCGCCGGCAGGATAGCAAAGGGTGGTCGGGTTCCTCCAGAAGACGAGGCCTTCCTTTTAGAGAATAATCCTGATATGTATAAGCTGGCTAAACTTGCAGCCATGCATGCAAAGGAACATGAAAAGTATAAAACTGCTCTTGAAGAAAAAGAGCCGAAAGAGTATGATTATGAAAAAGGTCAGGATAGCACTTTGCACCGGGTAGCTGTTGATATAAGCGCCGGCGATTCGGGAGCGGAAATTACAGGCATTTCGGAAGTATCTGTTGAAGGAATGTCTGATTAATTTCAATATATCATCGCGGAAGGGAGGTGTGTCAGGTGATAAGATTCAATACCACAAACTATGGGAGCCTGTTTGGGTACAGTGGATACAGTTCAAACAGCTATTCGAATACTCTTTACAGTGGTCTTTCCCAGTTATCAAGTGTTAAGAGCGGAGCTTATACAAAGGCCTTGAAGGCTTTGTATGGTAAGAACAAAGATACTTCGAATTACGCTTCTTCTGTTCTGAAGAATTCTAAATACAAGTATGATGTTGATTCCGAACTTAGCGGTGTAAAAAGGGAAAGCGGAGAGCTTGCCGAATCTGCAAAAAAGCTAAGCAGTACAGGCAAGAACAATCTGTTTGCTGATAAAGAAAAGTATGATCCGGATGCTGCATTTAAGGCTGTAAGTGACTTTGTAACAAACTACAATGAAACTATTACAGCTGCTGATAAGCTGGGCAATTCTGCCGTTGACAATGCTGTTACCAGTATGGCAAGGATGACCGGTATAATGGGCAAGAGCCTGTCGAAAGCCGGGATTACTGTAGGTGTTGACGGAAAGATGTCCGTAGATGAGGAAGCTTTTAAGAAAGCGGATATGGATACGGTCAAGAATCTTTTCGGAAACAGTGGGTATTTCGGAAAGTCAGTAGCTTCATCTGCCCAGAGAATTGAATCCATTGCCGGACAGCAGGAATTGAAAAATTCAGGCAACCAGAACTTCTACGGTAGGAATGGTTCGTATTACGGAACCTATAATTCGGGTTTGTTCTTCAACGGACTATTCTGATACCGGATTGATCTTTGTGGTCAAATGCGCAGGGGACAGTGCCCGTGGTCTAAGGATAAGCTTTGGATGAACGGGACTGTCCTTTGTGCTAATGAGGGTGTTATGTTTCGTTCGTGGTTAATTAGGGGATACAGTTCAGAGAATGGAGAATCTGACCGATATACTATATGGGATACTATGTTTGTTTTTTACAGAAATACTATAGATTATAAGGAGAGCCTATGATAACAGGGACGTTATATGAAGCCGGGAAAATGATGACCATGCAGAATAAATGGGAGCAGAAGAAAACAACCGGCAATGTGTTAAAAAAGGAAAAGAAGGAGCTTACCCCGGAGGAAAGACAGCTGCAGACTTATAGGGAGCAGCTTGAAGAGACCAAGAAGGGCAACGAATACAGTGCCCTGTACAGTAAGATCCAAAGCGGGCAAAAACTGAGCCCTGCCGAGGAAGATAAGCTGAAAGAAAAAGATATGAAATCATATCTTGAGTATAAAGCAAACCAGGCTGAACAGGAGGCATATGAAGAACGCCTAAAGAGATGCAGGACTAAGGATGAGGCACAGCGTCTTCAAACTGCCAAGATGCAGGGTAACTTAAGTAAAATGAAGAATATTGAAAATGATCCTTATATTTCTGATGCGGAAAAACTTAAGATGGCGAGGATCATTCAAGGTGATACTACTGCCACAGCTAAGATTTATGAGGAATTTACCCAGTCTGAGGAATATGAAAAGATGCCGACAGAAGGGGAACTCCAGCAGCTTAGGAAAATGGAGAGGGATGCTGAAAATGCGGAACTGCAGGAAGTAAAAGATGATATTTCAGAGAAACAGGAGCCGGAGGTTGCGGATGAACAGGCGAACGGTGTTAACAATTTGGAGCAAAAAGTTTCTGATAATAAAAACATAAAGACAGATGCAAAGGAAACGGTATCTCTAATAAAGGAAAAAGAGAAATCGTATTCCGGAAGCGATACCGAAGTCCTTATGGAGATGCAGAGTATAATAGGGAAGCTTAAATCAGAATCCAAGGGGAATAATATTGACATATTTGCTTAGTGGTATCTGACTATATTTACAAGGAGGTAGAAAATGATTACTAACGGATTGACAACTCAGACCGGTACCTATACCGGTACAACAACAAAAACGACAAGAAGCACGGCTGCTACTAAAGCAAAAGGTACAACCGCAGCCGGGAAAACCACATCGGCGGAAGCTAACCTGTCTACAAAGGCTAAGAAATTTCTTGATGAGCTGAGGACGGTTAATGATGATTTTGATTTCATCATTGCTGGAGCAGATGATGACAAGCGGGCGCTTGTAGATGGGAGCAAAAAGGAGTTCTCTGTAGTACTCTCTCCTGAAGAGATGGAGAGGATGGCTAATGACGAGAAATACGCCCAGGATAAGCTAAACACCATCAGGACTGTAGTGGAAATGTCAAACAGGATAAATGAGCAGTTTGGTTTTAACAGTGCTTTTAATGATGGGGATGATGGCAATACTTCAACCGTTATGAGTAAGTTTTCAGCTTCAATCAATGATGATGGTTCACTGACTCTCTTTGCTGATCTTGAAAAAATATCGGCTAAACAAAAGGAGCGGATTGAGGAAGCAAAAGAAAAAGCAGCGGAAGAAAAGGCTAAGGAGAAAAAACTTGAGAAGGAAGATGCAGCTTCGGTAAAGAAAATCCGTATTACCGCTTCCAGCGAGGCTGAACTGATGGAAAAGATATCAAAGATAGACTGGGACAGTATTCCTGAGGAAGTACCGGAACCCGGAACAAGGTTTGATATGAAAATTTAAGCATTTGGTTTATTGGATATGACTAGATTTATTGTGATAGATGAAGATAGGCATGATAAGAAAACCAAAGCACCGGAGATAGGCGGAATGATGAATGGTGTTATATATATAAAACACCATTCTTGATGAAGAAACGGAAAAGTGAAGCTGATTTGACATGAAATTAAAAAAATTGGAAACAGGCCGTCGTAAGACGGTTTGTTCTGTTTATGAAAGTTATATTTTTAAATGTCGGGGTTAAAAAGTGTCAAATATGTTTTCTAAATGATAAGACAAGTTTATAAAAATATATTATAATAATGATACCAATTGATGAATGTATTGGAGGATTACTATGGAATGGGCTCCATATGTACATGATGCATTAGAATACATAGAAAGAAATCTTCTTATTATAGAAAATCCAGGAGATATAGCAAAAGAGCTGCATATGTCAGAAGCTATGCTTCAGAGGGGATTCCATGTATTAACTGGATTCTCAGTGGCAGAATACATCCGTAATCGGAAACTGTATGAAGCAGCAATGGATATCATATCTACGGAAACTAAGTTGATAGATATTGCATATAAATATGGTTATGAGACTCCGAACAGTTTTACAAAAGCTTTTACGAGGTTTCATGGTATCAATCCTTTGGCATTGAAGAAAAAAGGTGATGGCTATAGACGGTTTCTTCCGATAAAAGTTGACCTAATAGTACATGGTGGAGCTGAGAGTAGTATTAAAATTGTTAAAAAGTATCCATTTACAGTTGTAGGATTCAAAATAGACTTAAAGAATGAGATTGAAACTGAAGCTATTAGGGAATTATGGAATGAGGTATATGAGAAGTATTATACTGGCTTAGGTGAAAATGGATATTTAAATGATACGGCAATAGGGATTGAAACAAACGGTATAGGAGAATATGGGGTTTTAGTCAAAGAACCTGACGGACAGATGTCATATATGGTTGCAGGCCGATATGCCGGGAAAGCTTTACCGGATGGTGCAGTAATAAAAGATATACCTGGAGGAGAGTGGGCTGTTTTCGATTATTCAGGACCTGTACAGGCAGGAACACTTTTATTTAATGTGGATGAGCAAAAAAAATGGATTCAGGAAATATCGGAATATGAGCTTGACAACGGTTTATGTATCGAATGGTATGAAAGCATTGACGAATACAAAGAAGATGTCGGTTATAAGAGCGCTTTATGGATTCCGGTCAGGAGAAGGGAGAAAGAGAACAAAAAGGGCATGGTAAGTGTTTTAAAAAAGGCAATAGTAGTTGGGGGGATATTACTTATTCTATTTATTGCGTGTTTTGTAATAAATAGCATGATCAATAAAAGTAATGCTGAATTGGAAAATAACCCTAAAAACCAAAATGCCAGTACAGATGTTATGATAGATGGTCAGAATGAAAAAAGTGAGGAGACAATGAAAAATTCTATGGAAAATACTGACCCTGATCTGCATACGAGATTAATTGGATATTATAAAGAGATTGAGGCTGCGGTTCCGGACGATATTTGGGGTGGAGCATATTTTGAGGATGCTGATTCGGATGGAGATGAAGTTCTTTATGTCTTACTATCTGGAGAATATGAGCATCCAATAGAAGACAATTCAATTATATATAGCTATGTTAAGTATTCGTATACAAAATTAGAAGCTTTTAAGGAGGTGTTAATAGAGAACATAGGAAAAATTGGAGAATACAGCCTTGGGATAAATCTTAAGGAAAATAAAGTGGTAATCTTTCTTAGGGAGAATGAAACTATTGATGAAACAAGTTTAAAAAACCTTGTTCCTGAAGATGCTTATATGATTAAGAATATGCCGTCAAGTATTGGAAATGAAAATACATAAACATGGAGGGATATTATGAAAAAATTACTTTTAGTATTGACAATGATTCTTTGTTTGATCTTAACTACAGGAAATGCCCCTATAAAAGGTCAAAACAATGGGAAGATATCTATATTTGTATCTTCAGAGATAGATGAAGATATTACTAAGTGTATTTCTGAAGATGAAGCTTTTGAAAAACAGGGTTATTTACTAGAACGTTTTTCCGAGATAAAAAATGAATTGTCAGAAGATGTATATGGTGGCTCATATTTTGACGATGATGGTGATTTGCATATTCAAATATGTGAAGTTGATAATGAACTTCCATGTTATCCAGGAATTGTTTATGAAAAGGTTAAGTATTCTTTTAAGCAATTAACAGAATTTCAAGATATTGTAATAGAAAAACATGAGCAGATAGGTTTTGATTCTTCAGGTATCCGACAAAACCTAAATAAGATTATTCTTTATTCTCAGATACATGTGGATAAAGAACTAGTAGAACGCGTTATTCCTGAAGATGCCTATATGGTAGTGTATGATAATGTGGAAAATGTTAATTGCACAAGTGTCAATGTTATTCCAGGTAAAAAAATAACAAACACATCAAATAATACATATGGCTCAATATCCTGTGGTGTAGTCTGGGATAATTCTACATCAAACAAGAAATGGGGCTTTATGACAGCAGGACATTTAGGTTCTATAGGAGATAGTGTAAAGTATTTAGAAAATCCGATGGGAACGATTACAGCTAAACAAGAAAGTGGGTCAGTAGATGCAGCATTAATCTTGAGGGGACAAAACCAGACTACATTTAATATTACCAACACAGTATACGATGGAAAATCTTATGCTTATAATGGAGGAACATTTCCACAAAATACCTCTATATATGCGTACGGAGCGACAAGTACATACATCAATAATCTAGTTATGACTGGAAGTATAACAGATGTTAGTTATTCAGGTACATTTGCCGGCATTTACTTTACTAACTTGATAAAAACTAATGCTACTTGTGTTGGTGGTGACAGTGGTGGACCTGTTTTGACGGCGTATAGCGATGGATATGCTATTATAGGAATCATAAAGGGTACTTCGAATGGCGATATGGTGTATGTAAATATGGATAATATCAAGAATGCATTTGATCTTAATGTCGCTTCTTCGTAAGGTTAAGATTTCAGAAAAATTCAAGAAACTACCGGGAAGGCAAAGATACAGGATGTTTTAGCAAGGATTAGAGTATTGTGATATAAATTGTCTTGACGGGATAACACTTGTTAATTTTATTGAACTGTCGCTTGTAGAACTGCATGAGCGGTAATGAAAGTAGGAGGAATATCTCATTTGCGAGATATTCCTCCTACATGATTTAGAAAGGGCAAGAGTGTGATACGTCATCACCGGCTTAGACTGTGTTCCTTAACTATGAATGGCAGTGATTGTTCTGGAGGATTAAAGAATTCACGCATACTTTTGTCCATATTAACGAGGTCCTTATACTCTTTATTGCTTAAAATATATGCATCTTTTAATGTATCCTTAATGGCTGATAGTTCATTATAACGGAATGAAAGTTCCTGGATGTTGAGACTGGAAGGATTAACACCGTTATTCTCAAGCCATCTCTTGGCAGATTCGAACATTCTCAGTTCCTCTTCATGTTCTTTTTGATACTGATCCCTATACCGACCGCCCGATGTGTTGACGGTATTGTGGAATATCATGTTGTTCTGGTATATTTCTGCATGATGCATGATGTCATACAGGCTTTTGATCTCATCTTCCGTATCCTTCAAGGCTTTTTTGTTCTGGCCAACTTGTTCTTCGAGTTCCTGTATCCTTTTACTTCGAACGCTGTCAACTATAAGATCAAGTTCACTAAGTCTGCACCAGATTGATCCGACACGCTTGAAGTTTTCACTCTCGGCCCAACGCATCAATCCGGGATTTTCTACAAATTTTGCCTTGGTGGTATCAATAAGAGTGTTGTGGAATTTATCGTCAAATCTAAAATGATTAAGTGCGTCTTTCTTTTCAGCAATTTTTTCCCTGACACTTACCCTGGTATGGGTCTGGGATTTAGTTGGCATATCCTTCTTTGTATCAACTGATGATAGGATCTGTTCTTTATTTTTCCGGAATACTTCAAGCAGGTATTCCTTGTTTAGAGCCATGGAGAAGGTCTTTTCGATGTTGCTGTCCCGGATCTTTTGGCCCTGCTCATTTTGAAAAACGATATGTTTTCGGTTATCTGCCCACTGTACATCCCATCCCTTTTCCTTCATGGCTGCGATGAAACCTTCACGGCTTGTTGCTGAGGGCACGACATCTATCAGGGCTGTAGCGCACTGTACCAGATGGCTCTTTGATGAACTGTTGCGGATGAGGTTGTACTTATCCTTACTCCATGCGCTCAGATGTCCCGATTGTACGGGAGTACCATCAAAGTGGAATCCTTTCCTGTTTACCGACAGCCCCCGGTCCTTGCAGAGGCTGTTGGTGAAATCCTTCTGTGCCTGGAGATCCCTCTTTGTCTGGTGCAGCTTTATTCCGTCGATATATGACACGCTGTTTGTAACGATATGGCAGTGCAGATGATCCCTGTCCTGGTGGACACTTATGACGCTTTGATAGCCAGAGAAGAACCTTTCTGCAAACTCTTTACCTATATTGAGTACTTCCTGCGGGGTGACTTTCTCGTCTTTGTGGAAACTTATCATGTTGTGTGCATACATCCTGCCGGAGTCTTTGCCCCATAGCTGTTTCTCGTTTATCCACTCCCTGTATACATCTTCATAGTTAATGGTCTGTGCAGTATAGGGACCGGTTATCTCAACATAACCGTCTTTAGTCTTTTCATCACGGAGGTCATATTCGAGAGTATTCCTTAAAGCTCCGTGTGATGTTGCTTTGGTATTGATGACCTTATTAACTGCCATACCGAATTACACTCCTTCCTGTACTCGGCTACCTGATTTGATATGTGTTCCAGCTCACTCGCTGAAGGTGTCATACCTGTGCCATTGGCTATATGTGCCATCTGGTTGACATTTGTGCCTAACCCCCTCAGCTGCTGCTCAACTCCTGCGAAAGTCCTGCTTATATTTTTAAGTACATCTAGAGTATCAGCGGTGGTGACGGAAGAGTCAAGGGCTGCACTGATGATGTATGACTGCTGTGATAATCCGGATTCACGGACTTTGTCTCGGAGGCTGTCATATTCCGAATCACTCATCCGTACGGTGACTGCTCTGTTCCGTGTACGGTTTACCTTACTCATGGTGAATACTTCCTTTCATAGAATGTAAGTGGTTGATTTGATATAAGAGCCGCTGCAAGCGAATTACCGGATGGATTGATTGATAGATGAACCGCTCGTCCGGAGCATCCTGATCCGTTGGTGCCGGTCATAGCGGCGGGAGATTTTTTAGGGGTACCAAGGGGACTTAGTCCCCTGGCAAGTTAGTGGAACCGGGGAGCCGGAAGGCTTACCCGGTGGAACGGTGCGTTATGGCTTGCCATAATGCGAAACTTGCCCTATCTGCCTCGGTGTATGACCTGCTACGGGGGGAGGACGGCGCGTGCAGATAGGTGGTCTTGAGCTGGGCATTGTCTGTATACAGGGTGTGATACTGGATAACGCCCGGATGTGAAGTCTGGTACACACATCGGTGTAGCTGTCTGCTCAAATCTGCAGCTCAAATTTGATCCTGCCGGAGCGGTAGTCAGACATGAAGCGTTCCAGTGCAGCCTGCAGGATGACATTCTTGTTGGGGATGCTGGCACTGAACTTCTTCCAGTCATCAGCTACGGATTTCTCGATATTGAGTGTCTGGCGCACACATTTTTCAGCGGATTTTTTAACGATAATGGTTTCGATACCATGGTCAGGTTTGTGCCATCCCTGTTCAAAGCCGCGGCTTTTTATTACTTCCACAAGGTAACTGTGGGGGAAATCGCACCCCATGTAATCCTGAAAATCCTTGGTGTGCTTTGAGGCTTTCAGGAGCATCTGGAGCAGTTCCTGGTCCGACATGTGCTGACAGTCTGCTGCGGTGATCCTGGCAGGAGTAGTGGTTATCTTTGACGAGACGGCGTTGCTTCTAAGTTCAGATTTGTTTGCGTTTGTTATGAATTCGTTCATGTGTTTTTTCTCCTTATGGTTTTAGTTTTTTCTTTTGTGAAGTATCGTAATCCGGAAAAGAGCGGAAGAAAAAGAAAGTTATCCGGTTATTCCGAGCTTTTTTAACTCAAAGGCGTGAATCTCTTCATCAGTGTAATTACGTCCCTGATACGGTTCATAAGAGCGTTTGATGGTTGGCTTGACATATATCGGTCCTGTATCATGGCTTAAGAATCTGTTCTGCGTTACCTGATCTTCGTAAGCTTTTTGGGCCTTGAAAGAAGTCGGGGCATTAAGCAATGTAGCAAGGATATAGCGCTGGATGTTTACGACTTTGGTATTATTTCTGCAAAGACAGTCGAGTACATATTTGGCTGTTTCAAGGTCTATGGACTTGAGGCAGTCTATAATGGCAGATCTGCTGTAGTGCCGACCGTTGATAATAGTCTCTTCGGAGCGGGAAATATATTCCTGAGCCATAACCCCTACCATGTCATCTATGAGCGTAGTTTTGTCAGATGTATAGCATAACAGCTGTTCGTAGCCAATCTGGGTTTTGAAATCATCTAAGGCAGTGGTATAACGATCCGGGGTGGAATCCATTGCTGCTGATACGGGGGAGAACGAAAAATGTTTGTCATCATCTGTCTTTCTAAGGCTCTGGTTGGTGAATGATAGATGATATATATTGTTTTTGTTATCGTTCTCTTTATTAGTCTTATAATAAGTAGCAAAATCCGTCTTCCTAGAGGGGTTAGAATGTGTCTCTCTAGAGGGTTCAAAATGCGTCTCTCCAGAGGGACAGATTTTAGAATCGGGCGTTTCTAAAGCGGTCTCCTGAAGATAGTTTAAAACATAAACATAGTCATTCTTACCCTGACCTCTGGGTACAAATCTTATAAGACCATTGTTTTCTCCGAAACAGTCCCTAAGCTCTTTACGAATTTTTTTGGCAGTGGTGGAGCCACATCTCAACAGTTTACAGGTTTCTTCAAGGGAGTAATCTATATATACTCTGCCGTTTTCATCCACCTGATTGATTGTTGAGGCATATACTGCTTTATCACGCATTGAAGCGTATAGATATATTGCATTGACGGAAAGATTTTTAAACCGGGAATCCGTCTGAAAGAATTTGGGAATTTTCATATATATAAATGTATCCTTATCCCCAGGATAGGAATAGCTGAGTGAGAATTGACCGAAACAGTCACTGGTTTTATCGGGCATGTAAACCTCCTTAATAAATGTCCAAGATATGCCAAAGATACAACAGGATAATTCTTGACATATTCGGTGAAAAATTTTATTATATTTTAGGTAGGGAGATTGTAAATGCTATGAAATAAGCAGAACTTCTATGGTAGGACTTCTTACAATTCTTCTTACAATTTGTTCAGAAAAATGCAGAATTTAGCCGTTTTTTACAGGAAAATCTTACTGATTTGTCCCAGGGGACAAAAGACCAAAATCGGGTGTTTTTGATACAGATCGGTACACCTGTAAAGTCCGTAACCCCTTGGAAATAGGCGCTTTTGAGCATAAAAGAAAAGACTCCGGTATAAACACCGAAGTCTTCATAAAGAACAGGGATAGCAGGATTCGAACCTACAGATGACGGAGTCAGAGTCCGTTGCCTTACCGTTTGGCGATATCCCTAAACAATCAACACATGAGATTATAACTCATAGCTTTGCCTTTTGCAAGGCTTTTTTTGGGTTGAAATGAAAAACATTACCCGATAAGTGCCGAAATTGACTGATAATACAAGATACCAAAGAGAAATTGACATTTTATTGCACCGGCTGCCCGATGAAGTAACCGGTAAACGTTACTCTGTAACATTCATCCTATTATGAATTGATTTTTATAGCAAAATGAGATAAAATATTGTTATTATGAAGCAGAAGGAGGCCGGTCTATGAGAAAACGGATCCTGGAATACCGCAGGATGATGGATGAACTGCTTACTAAGCTTGAAGAGGGAAGCAAGGATGTGGATATTACGGCTCTTAAGACGGAACATATGAACCAGATATCTTTTTTTCAACATGAGAGGCTTATTCATCTGATAGTTACGGTACTCTTTGCAATACTGGAGTTTATGGCATTCCTGTTTGTTCTGATCATGCCCAATATAGGGACGATCCTGCTCACGTTTGCGGTACTTATACTGCTGATACCTTATATCAGACATTACTACCTGCTTGAAAACGAAGTGCAGAAAATGTATGTTCAGTATGACAGGATTGTAAAGCTGTTAAACAATAATACTTGCTTACTGAAATGAAATATGGTAAAATGTTTTACAAGCGACAAAAAGGTGTATGCGCCGGATGGCGAATCCGACGATGAGAGTAAGAGAAACACGGCATTGTCCGGGGTAATGATGCGGTGAAAAAACGGAGGTAAAAAGGGGTGTACGGCAAAAAAAGCTTAATCGTTTTAGCAGGCATTTTATGTCTGGCCTTTTATATTCCCAATAATCCGGTTTATGCCCAAAACAGTATGACCGTATATGACAGCGAAACTGATGCTGTCGATACTGAAAGCATAGATGCATATGCTTATGACGGGCTTTTATACTTTATCGACTCTGACAATAATTCTGCTTATCTGATCGGCTCAGAGTCGGAAAAGCTTACCAAGCTTATAATACCGGACGAGATCCCATTTGATGATAAAAACATACCCGTAACGGCGGTTGAGGATTATGCTTTTGAAGGCAGCAGTATAAAAACCGTTAAATTCGGGACAAACATAGTAAGAATTGGAGAAGGCGCTTTTGCTTTCAGTAACAATCTGAAAAAGGCAGTATTCCCTTTAGGGTGTAAAGAAATAAGCGACGCAGCGTTTTTTATGTGTGAAAAGCTTGCCGATATCGATATAGGCAGCGCTACCGAGATAGTATATATCGGTGAAGGAGCATTTGCCGGCACAGCCATAGAACGTTTCCTTCTTCCGGATACAGCCGAAACGATCGGACCTGCGGCATTTTCGGGATGCACAAAGCTTAAAAGCTTCAGTATCGGAAAGAAGTGCAGTTGGATAGGAGAAGGAGCTTTTTCCGATTGCACATCTCTGTCAACAATAGAGATTTCCGGTAAAAACAAAAGTTTTTCCGTAACAGACGGCTGTATTTACTTTGAAAACGAACAGCTTATATCTGCGGCGGCCGCTGCGGGAGCACTTATTATACAGGACGGCACCGAAAGGATACTTCCTTATGCATTTGAAGGAAATACGGCGGTCACATCCGTGATTCTTCCTGAAAGCTTAAAGGAACTGGACGGATTTGCTTTTGCCAATTGTACGGGAGTTAAAAAGATAGTTCTTCCCACAGGGCTTAAGTCAATTGGGGACAATGCATTTTCGGGCTGTACGAAGCTTACGGGTATAACTGTTCCGAAGTCGGTGGAATCGATCTGCGGAAATCCTTTTAAGTATTGTCCTTCCATAAAGAAGATAAAGGTTGAAAAGGGTAATAAAAAATATAAAGCCGTAAGCGGTATGCTTACCTCATATGACAAAAAAACACTTATAGCAGCTCCGGGTAAGAGCGGGAGTCTAGAGCTTTATTCGAAATGCAAGATCATAGGGGATTTCGCTTTTTGCGGCAACACCCGCATAGAAAGCCTTAAGATTGATGATAAGCTTAAGAAAATAGGCGTATCCGCTTTTTACGACTGTGAAAATCTGGAATATGTATATTTTCCGAACAGTGATGTAATCCTGCCGGAAAGCAGCTACTATGAGGATATTTACTCAACGGATGAAGAACAGTATTGTCCGGTATTCGGTAACTGCAAGGACGGACTTGAGATAAACATTCCTTTTGATACGGC
>Ga0310786_10002281_pt1 | contig 29568 bp, 17 predicted proteins | sample AusTroGonzalo_MG_FD_203881 | JGI IMG/M metagenome (GOLD analysis project Ga0310786, IMG submission 203881) | Bovine rumen microbial communities from tropical cattle in Woodstock, Queensland, Australia - Gonzalo_03 (v2) (version 2) | ecosystem: Host-associated > Mammals > Digestive system >...
CAAGTCCTGGATAAGCAGAAATTTTACGTAATGCAGAGGCGAGGGCACGAGGATTGCGTGTCAGTTCTGCACCACCGGCATCAGCCATGAACTCACGTTTGCGCGAGATGGCGAAGCGTGTCAGCAGGGTGAGGAAATAAGCGATGGCAGCACAGACGATGGCAGCGATGATGACCACGATGATGGCGACACCACCACCTCCCTTGCCATTCGAACGGCGTGAGGAACCGCCACTCCACAGAAAGGCACGCAGCACACCACGTGTCAGCAGGGTGAGCAGGGTGGAGAGGATGCCCACAAAGACGATGCTGACAATGAGCACGCGGGTGTCGCGATTGCGGATGTGGGTCAGTTCGTGTGCAATCACACCCTCCAGCTCGTCATCATCCAGGTATTCGATGATGCCACGCGTCAAGGTGACGGTATAGCTCTTCGTGTTGATGCCCGATGCAAAGGCGTTGAGTTGTGCATCCTCGATGATGTTCACTTTCGGCATCGGCATACCACAGCTCATGCAAAGATTCTCCACCAGATTATACACACGTGGATTCTCCTTGCGCTCCAGTGGCTTCGCGCCTGTGGCGTGCTGAATCATCTGGGCATTGAACGTGTAGGCGATCATCAGCCAGATGCCCACGATGATGACTGCCCAAGGTGCCCACCCCAACCACGTCTCATTGACGATGTTCATGTCGAGGTAGAACTGTTCATTCCCATACATGTCGTAGGTGCTCTGCACACCAAAGATGCAGCAGAACACCCACAACATGCCGAGTATGATGCACGGAAACATCAGGAGCAGCATGATGCTATTCCAGTTGTTCCTCGCAATTTGAGTATGGATGCCAACATAGCCCCCCGACCCCCGAAGGGGGAGGGCTGACGCAGTGTCAGTCATTTGTTGCTCTTTATCGTCAGACATATATCAAAGGTACTTGCATACATCGCGTTAGCCCTCCCCCTTTGGGGGCTGGGGGCCCTTAAAACTTGATCTCTGGGGCTTTTTCCACAGCGGCACGCTCAGAAGCCTCGATCTCGTACATTGCCTCCTTGTGGAAACCGAACATGCCAGCCAAGAAGTTGCTGGGGAAGGTCTGCACGGCGTTGTTGAGCTCGCGAGTGGCAGAGTTGAAGAAGCGACGAACAGCAGCGAGCTTGTTCTCGATGTCAGCCAACTCGCCCTGCAACTGCATGAAGTTCTGGTTTGCCTTCAGGTCAGGATAAGCCTCCACCTGCACCTTCAAGCCAGCCAAAGCAGAAGTCAACTGCTGGTCAGCCTTGATTTTGTCGTCGATGCTCGTAGCGCTCATGGCAGCCGAACGGGCAGCAGTGATGCTCTCCAGCAATCCCTTCTCATGCTCAGCATAGCCCTTCACAGTAGCCACCAACTGAGGAACGAGGTCATAGCGCTGCTTGAGCTGCACGTCGATGTCAGCAAAAGCGTTCTCACGATTGTTGCGGAGTCTTACGAGGTTGTTGTAGATGCCGATAATAGCAAGAATGATCACAACAACGACAGCGATAATGATGATAGTAGTAACCATAGTTGTAATAGTTTTTAGTGGTTTATTGTTCTTAATTTATAAATGTGGGGGCAAAGGTACGATTAAGTGAGCACAATACAAAGGGAAAATCAATATTTTAACTTTTATTGTCGAGCGTGAGTGCCTTCGACGGAGTCAACAGTACGATTAAGTGAGCACAATACAAAGGGAAAATCAATATTTTAACTTTTATTGTCGAGCGTGAGTACCTTCGACGGAGTCAACAGTACGAATAAGTGAGTGAAATACCAAATAAATTTGAGTATTTCCTCTCACCTCGCTCCTCTCACCTCGCTCCTCTCACCTCGCCCCTTGCCCCTTGCCCCTTGCCCCTCAATTTTGCTTCCCTATAAGGAAAATTTTGTTACCCTTAAGGGCTGCAAATTTTCTCCTTAGTTTCACGATGCAAAGTTACGGCATTTTGGGGGCGGGGACAAATTTAAGGTCAAAAAAAGCACGCAAAAAAGCACGGCATATTTAAGGGGTGTAAGTTAAAGACAAGGGACAATGTCATGATGTGTCAAAGTCAAAATCGGTCAAAATCGATTTTGGGTTGTCAAAATCCGCCACTATAATAATAATATTTTATTATTTTATAGTGAGTCAAAATCCGTTTTCAAAAATGAAAATGACCGATTTTGACTTTGACATTTTGACATCGATGTGAAAATGGGAGATATCTGTTTGTTATACCCTCAATCACCTCGTCATCCACGACAGAAATATCTATTGACAGTGAAAGGATTGGCACTATACAACGAGATTTTCTTCAAATTTCTGTGATTTCTGTGGTTTCTGCGAGAGATAAAATGTGGTTTCTGTGTGAAAATAAACGAACACAAACCTTCAGTCATGTCTCTCGCAGAAATCGCAGAAATCGCAGAAAATAACGAACACGAACCTTCAGTTTGGCGTCGCCAATCTCTCGAACCTTTAGCTCGGCGTAGCCAATCTAACGAATCAAATAACATTCGTGTGATTAGTGCGATTAGTGTTCAAAAAATTTCTGCGATTTCTGTGCTTTCTGCGAGAGATAAAAACATGTTGTCTGCGAGAAATATAAATCTGTTTCTGTGAGCCATATAAAAAAGTTGGGGTTTGTTTGGTGGTGTGAAAAGGATGTAGTATCTTTGCAATCGAAACTTAAATCGAACATAACAATCTAAACTAATAACAACATGAAAACGAAGTTCAACAAAAGAATTCTATGGATGCTGGCCGCCATCCTCACCCTCTGCGGCTCGGTGATGTTCACCTCGTGCAGCAAAGATGATGATGACAACACGAAGAAAGAGGGAACAGAGAAGCCTGATGATAGCGGCGCGAACTCTGGCGATGAAGGTGATGACTACAGCCTCTTCGACGAGGTGAAGGGCAACGTCGATATCAAAAATGGCGGCGGCGGCGTGAATGTGGTGAGATAACACCCCTTGTTTAACCCCTTAAATTCTTCAACACAATGAAAAGACTATTCCTATTGATCATTGCTGCCCTGCTGATGACAGCGCAACAGGCATGGGCTGATTACGTCACCGATATCATGGTGATAGGCCATGATAGTAAACGTCAAGTTGGGTATCTTTACGACAACTACAAGGGGGCAGGGTGGAAATGCATCGACTGGGACCTGAACGACGATGCCGGCGGTCACTACATCTACCTGGTGTATAAGACGAACACGTGTCCGCAAAACAGCGGCACGCCCATCACAGACCTCTATCTCTGGTCGAAAGATTACGCAGGCCCAGCCAGTCTTGTTCACAACGGCCGCACGTATTACAGGGTAGGTGCTGACGGCGACGCCACATTCATCGGGCACCAAGGCGACCTGAACTGCAATGCCGGCGGCAATTGGATCCAGCTCTACTACACCAAGGACCAATACAAGCCTTATCGCTACGTTTTCGACATCAGCGTCGACAAGGTTTGGCGGGGCTGTTTGGGCGAGAATGCCGGTTCCACGCCCGGTGACCTGAACCGAGGTGCCGGTGGCAACGACATCTTCTTGCACGTCAACGCGGATTACGATAACTGGGCAGAAAATAGGGCCGCCTCGTTCAGCCATGTGGATGGCAACACCATCACCATCATGAACGAAGCTGAGTTCGCACTCATGGCTTACAACGTGAACCACGTTACCGATTACGAAGGAACGACTTTCGTATTGGGTACCGACCTTGATTTGACGGCTCACTACTGGACTCCTATTGGCGGTCCCGACAACCATTATTTCAGAGGAAACTTCGATGGAAAAGGGCATACCATCAGTGGTGTCTATATTTATAAACCCGATGATGACTATCTTGGTTTGTTTGGCTTCGTGCAAGGAGATACCCGAGGTAATCTACAACCTGGTTGTGATTACATCAAAAATTTTGTTCTTAAAGACACCCACATCCAGGGTCGTAACTATATTGGCGGTATATCGGGATTTCTTATAAATGGTATGACACTAGAGAATGTGTTTTGCCAGGCAGATGTTGCGGGACTCACCTGTGTGGGCGCTTTTGCTGGACATATGAGAGGTGATATGCATGTCAAAAATTGCCTGTTTATAAGTGGAAACATCATAGGTGACGCAATATTTGGCACCTTTAATAACGAAGTATCTCTTTCCAACTGCTATTATATTGATCCTGCGTCTAACGTAGGCAACGGCGCTGATGTGCTCGCCTACCCAGTCACCACATCTCTTCCGGAAGGCGTGACTGCCAGCTATGAGCCAGGCATTACTTACGAAGGCATCAATTATTCCCCTAAAGGTACTGTCAATCTCGTAGTGAAACATAACTTCGCCAACACTGTTACGGTGAAGGTGAACGGCACTGAAGTGCTTCCCTCGGAAGGATTTTATCCTTTCACCATTGATCCTGCCACAACAAAAAACTACGAAGTTACTGTAACATTAGATGACATGGACATCGCAGGCGACGGAAGCCAAGACAATCCTTATCTCATTGCGAAAAAAGCCGATTGGGATTATATGGTCAACTTCCTCGATGGCGGTTTGTCGCTCAACAACTTTGCTGGTGTGCATTTCCTTCTGGCGGCTGACAACATTACCGTCAACCAGAGAATGGGCACTAACGACCATCCTTTCTGTGGCACCTTCGACGGCGGAGGCCATACGCTGACGCTCGACTTTGGCAGTTCGGAAAAGTATAGCGACCAGGAATGTGCCCCGTTCTATCGCCTTAACAACGCCACGATCAAGAATCTCGTCGTTGAAGGCAGCATCTACAGCTCGGCACAGAAAAACGCCGGCCTTGCGGTCAGAGCCACTGGCAAAAACAACTGCATCCAGAACTGCGTCAGCCGCGTCAGCATCCACAGCGATAAAAACGGCGACTGCACCAGCGGCGGCTTCATCGGCATCATCAATGTTGATGAGACCTGTGTTTACTTTAAGGGTTGCGCTTTCACTGGCGAGTTTATAGGTGAGAATACGAGCAACTGGGGCGGCTTCGTCGGCTGGAGAGAGTATTATTACAAAAACTACCGCGATTACAACCGTAACTATGTCTATTTCACCGACTGCCTCTTTGCTCCGACGACTGTCAACATAGCCACTCCTGATGGCAGCAACAGCCGCACTTTCTGTCGCTCGAGAAACAACACCACCGATGGAGCCAACTACAGCGACTGCTATTTCATGACCACGCTCCAGGTAGCCGACGGCGGTCATTTATCCAACACCACCGCCACAGAGCCTGCCGGCATCGGCGAGGAGGGAACAAACTACGGCATGATTGTGGCATACGCCAATGGCCTGAAGTACGACGGACACTACTATATGGATGAAGCGGGCATCAGCATGGCTGACAATGCCGATAACAGTACGCTCATCCGTGAGAACGACGGCCGGTTTACCAATGTGACGCTCAGCGACCGCGCACTCTACAAGGACAACAAATGGAACACCATCTGTCTGCCCTTCGACGTGACGCTTAAGGATTCTCCTCTGAAGGGCGCCGAAGCACGTACGCTGAACGAGGCCACCTTGAACGACGGCACGTTGACGCTGAATTTCAGCAATCCTGTGGAGACGCTCACCGCCGGCACACCTTATTTGATTAGATGGGATAAAACTACCGACGCTAACATTATCATTCACAACGCCCAGATGTGGGATATCTATACTCAGATGGTGAACGGCGGCCTTAACTTTAACGTAGTGATGCTGGTAGCCGACATCGAGGTCGAGACGATGATGGGCACCAGCGACCATCCTTTCTGTGGTACCTTCGACGGCGGAGGCCACACGCTGACATTCAAAGCAACAGCTACCGAAACATACTGCGCGCCGTTCCACTATGTCGAGGATGCCACCATCAAGAACCTGCATATCACAGGAACCATCACCACCAGCCAGCAAGCCAGTGCCGGTCTTGTGGGACACTCCAAAGGTACGACTACCATCGAGAACTGCTGGAGCAGCGTCAACATCAATAGTTCGGTGAGTGGCGACGGTGCCCACGGCGGCATCGTGGCATGCACCCAGGAAAATGCCAGCAATATCACGCTCAACAACTGCCTCTTCGATGGCAGCATCGCGGGTGAAAACACTTATGGCTGCGGTGGACTGATTGGCTGGAACAACGATAAGGCCAAGCTCACCAACTGCGTATTCCGCCCGACGAGCATCACGCTGGCAAGCAGCGAGAACAACGCAACCTTCAGCCGAGGCAACAACGCCACCTTCACGAACTGCTACTACTCAAAGGAACTTCCCGGTGCCTCCGGACAGGGTACAGCCATCGGTGAAATGACCAACGAGGCTCTGCTCGCTGCACTCGGCAACAATTGGCAAGTGAATAAAAGCGAGGTGGTTCCCAACATCGTGTATGTCACTTACATCTTGAGTCCCACTTTCTACAACGCGACCATCACAGCCACGGAGCCCATCGACATCACGCCAGGACTCAATGCTGGCACCGAGGGCGATTGCAGCGTCACCTTCATGGGCACTTACGACCCTGTGGAAATCGGCGAAGGGGGCGACCGCACCAAGCTCTATTTCAGTGACAACAACACGCTCTACTGGCCTAACGGCGCGATGACCATCAACCCATTCCGTGCTTACCTCCAGCTAAATGGTGCCAGCGCCGCAGCAACTCGCAGCGTCGTGCTGAACTTCGGCGAGGAAACGACGGCGATTGAGGTAGTTGACAGTGGAGAGTTGACCGTCGACATCGACGACAGCTGGTACACCATCAACGGCGTGAAGCTGGATGGCAAGCCCAGCACGAAGGGGGTGTATATACATAGAGGCCGTAAGGTGATGATGAAGTAAATTGACAGCTTAGGGAGTTGACAGTTGATAGTTGACAGTTGACAGTTATTAGGTCTCGCAGAAATCGCAGAAATCGCAGAAATCGCAGAAAATAATTAAAAGAAAACGAACACGAACCTTTAGCTCGGCGTAGCCAATTTCACGAATAAAACATTCGTGTGATTAGTGCGATTAGTGTTCAAAATAATTTATCTTATTTCTGCGCTTTCTGCGATTTCTGCGAGAGATAAAAATGTTTTCAGGTACGGCAACGCATCCACATCGGTGCGTGCACGATGCACTGGCCCAACACGTGGATGAGGAAGATAAAACCACTGCCCTGATTCAGGGCACTGGTTCTGATGGAATGCGGAGGATTTTTTAATATAAACCATGTTGTAAATGAAAAATGCGCATGGAAAGATGAGAAATTTGGAGAAAAAGTTGTACCTTTGCACCCAAATTTGTCAAATCGTCAAATTGTAAATTGACAAATTGTAAATTGTAAATCGTCAAATTGTAAATATAATGATGACAGCAAAAGAGATACGTGAGTCTTTCAAGAAGTTTTTTGAAAGCAAGGAACACCTGATTGTACCATCGGCTCCGATGGTGGTGAAGGATGACCCAACATTGATGTTTACCAATGCGGGCATGAACCAGTTTAAGGATATCATCCTGGGCAATGCGACGCCTAAGTGCAGAAGACAGGCGGATTCGCAGAAGTGTCTGCGTGTGAGCGGTAAGCACAACGACCTGGAGGAGGTGGGACATGACACCTACCACCACACGATGTTTGAGATGTTGGGTAACTGGTCGTTTGGCGACTACTTCAAGAAGGAGGCCATCTCGTGGGCGTGGGAGTACATCGTGGATGTGCTGAAGATTGACCCGAAGGACCTTTATGCAACGGTGTTTGAGGGAAGTCCTGAAGAGGGACTTTCTCGTGACGATGAGGCTGCTGGCATCTGGGAGCAGTTCCTGCCGAAAGACCACATCATCAACGGCAATAAGCACGATAACTTCTGGGAGATGGGTGACACAGGTCCTTGTGGCCCTTGCTCGGAGATTCATGTGGACAGCCGTTCTGAGGAGGAGAAGGCAAAGGTGCCTGGTCGTGAATTGGTGAACAAGGATCACCCACAGGTGATTGAGATATGGAACCTGGTGTTCATGCAGTACAATCGCAAGGCTGACGGTTCGCTCGAAGGGCTGCCAGCGAAGGTGATTGACACGGGTATGGGCTTTGAGCGTCTGGTGCGCACGTTGCAGGGCAAGACCTCGAACTACGACACAGACGTGTTCCAACCCCTCATCAAGGTGTTGGGCGATATGGCTGGTTGCAAGTATGGCGAGGATGAGAAGAAGGACATCGCTATGCGCGTGGTGGTTGACCACTTGCGTGCTATTGCCTTCGCGATTGCTGACGGTCAGCTGCCATCCAACGCAAAGGCTGGTTATGTGATTCGTCGTATCTTGCGTCGTGCTGTGCGTTATGGATACACCTTCCTCGGACAGAAGGAGGCATTCATTTACAAACTTGTGCCTACGCTGGTGGACGAGATGGGCGATGCCTTCCCAGAGATTGGTGCGCAGCAGAAGCTGGTGATGAAGGTGATGCAGGAAGAGGAAAGTTCGTTCCTCCGTACGTTGGAGAACGGTATCAAGCTCTTGCAGGGTGTCATCGACGAGACGAAGGCAGCAGGCAAGACCGAGATTGCTGGCGACAAGGCATTCACGCTGTTCGACACCTTCGGCTTCCCACTCGACTTGACAGAACTCATTTGTCGTGAACAGGGTCTTACTGTCGATGAGAAGGGTTTCGATGTTTGTATGCAGGAGCAGAAGAACAGGGCTCGTAACGCTGCCGAAGTGAAGTTGGGCGACTGGGTGGTGCTCGGCGATGCAGAGAGCGAGTTTGTGGGTTATGACTATACGGAGCATCCAGCACACATTATTAAATATAGAGAGGTGCAGCAGAAGAAGCGCACGGCCTACGAGGTCATCCTCGACAAGACCCCATTCTATGGAGAGATGGGTGGTGAGGTTGGCGACTCTGGTGTGCTCGTCAGCGAGAATGAGGAAATCAAGGTGCTCGACACGAAGAAGGAGAATGGTGTGGCGATTCACATTGTGGACAAGCTTCCAGAACAGCCAGAGGCAGAGTTCATGGCTTGTGTGGATGTGGAGCGTCGCAACGCCATCGAAGCCAATCACACGTGTACGCACTTGCTCGATGAGGCATTGCGTGAGGTGCTGGGCACTCATGTGGAGCAGAAGGGCTCACTTGTCACAGCGGAAGGACTCCGTTTCGACTTCTCTCACTTCGAGAAGGTGACACCAGAGCAGCTTCGTGAGGTGGAGCACATTGTCAATGCAAAGATTCGTGAGGATATTCCATTGAAGGAGTATCGTGACTATCCAATAGAAGAGGCCAAGAAACTGGGTGCCATTGCGCTGTTTGGCGAGAAGTATGGCGACAAGGTGCGTGTGGTGCAGTTCGGCACCAGCGTAGAGTTCTGTGGTGGTTGCCACGCTCAGAGCACAGGTCGTTTGGGTATGGTGCGCATCACGAGTGAAAGTTCCATCGCTGCTGGTGTGCGTCGTATCGAGGCGGTGACCGGTAAGACAGTGGAGGATATGCTCGATCAGATGCAGGACTTCATCACCGACTTGAAGGGCTTGCTCAACAATGCGCCTGACTTGATGGCAACGGTACAGAAGGCCATTGCCGAAAATAAGGAATTGCAGGCTCAGGTGGAGCAATTCAAGACACAGAAGGCACAGCAGCTGAAGCAGATGCTCATAGCGAAGGCACGTGAGGTGAATGGCGTGAAGGTCATTTCTGGTGTGCTGCCTATGGAGGCTCAGCACGTGAAGGACATCGCCTTCCAACTCCGTAGCCAGTTCCCAGAGCACTTGCTCGTGGTGATCGGTAGTGAGGCTGCTGGTAAACCTACATTGACCGTTTCCATCTCTGACGACCTCGTGGCAGAGGGAAAGAATGCTGGTCAGTATGTGCGTGAGGCTGGTAAGCTCATCCAAGGTGGTGGTGGTGGTCAGCCCCATTTCGCAACAGCTGGTGGCAAGAATCCTGACGGTTTGAAGGCTGCAGTTGATCAAATTGTGGAAACCGTCGTGAAAGGATAGTCGGAAACCGACATTTTTTAACATCTTATAAGAAGACCCTCTTTAACTTCTCGCGTTATGGAGGGTCTTTACTTATATGAAACGATTCTCAATTTTCCGATATATAGGTTTGATCATTGTCCTCCTCTTGGCTGGATGGTTGCCTGTTGCAGCCCAACAGAATAAGACTGAGGCGCTGAATGGGCGTGTGATTGACAATTCAACGGCAGAGCCAATGCCCAACACCACACTGCAATTGTATGAAATCACCACCCGACGCAACAGGACAGACACCACGTTTGTCAAGGGTGCGTATTCTGATCAGAATGGACGCTTTAGCTTCTCCTCCGTCAATTCAGGCACCTATGTGCTGAAGCTGAGTTTTCTTGGTTATCAGTCTCGATTGGTCTCGTTTGAGAAGAAAAATCGCCAGAATATGTCGTTGGGCACCATCTCCCTGAACCCCGAAATTAGGGAACTGGACGAGACGGTTGTCACAGCCAATCTCCCCAAGATGGTTGTCAAGGATGACACCTTGATTTATAATGCCGATGCCTTCACGGTGCCAGAGGGGTCAGTCATTGAGGCATTGGTGGAGGTTTTGCCTGGAGCTGAAATCGATGAGAATGGTGGCATCACGATCAACGGTAAGCAGGTGAAGCGCTTCAAGTTGGATGGACGTGACTTCATGACGGGCAACAATGACGCCGTGATGAAGAATCTGCCATCGTATGTCATTGACAAGGTGAAGGTGTATGATGAGAAAAGTGACCTCTCACGACTGACGGGCATTGATGATGGTGAAGATGACTTTGTGATGGAATTCACCATCAAGAAGAGTGCCCGACGTGGATTGCAAGCCAATCCCGACTTGGGTTATGGAACAGATAACCGATATGGCATCAGGGTAACAGCCATGAAGCCTTTTGGTGCCATGCGCTACACATTTATGGGAAATGCCAACAACGTGAATGACAGAAACTTCTCTGGACGAGGTGGACGAGGACGAGGCAATGGCAACGGACAGCGTAACACGCAGACAGGAGCCTTGGACATCAGCTATGAGAACAACAAAGACATCAAAATGAGTGGTCGTGTAACCTGGACCCACAGCACAGCCGACAACTGGAACCGCACCGGTTCGGAGAACTTCGTCAGAACTCGTGGAGGAGCATTCTCCAACAGCATCAGCCAAAGCTATTCACGCAACAATAGCTGGACGGGAAACATGAACCTGCAATGGACCATCGACTCGGTCACCACATTCTCTTTCCGTCCTAATTTGACCTTCTCGACGAATGATAGCCGTAGCCATTCGTCCAATGCCTCGTTCAACGCAGATCCTTTTGAATACGTGACGAATCCCCTAAGCAGTGAGGGGCTGAGCACGATGAACGATCTGGGACTGATTGTCAATGGTCGGCAGAACAAGTCGATGGGCTATGGGGAGAACAAGAATGTCAGCACACAGCTGCAGTTGCATCGTCGCTTCAGCAATAATGGACGCAACCTGGCTGTCAATGGTAATATCAGCTACAGTAAAAACAGCAACCGAAATGCCAACCTCTCTATGGTGCACCTTTACAAGACCCAAGACAGGACAGGCAATGACTCGACATACCAGACCAACCGATACACGACTTCGCCTAGCAACAACTTCAATTACAACGTAGGCATCACCTATACGGAGCCGCTCTATATCTTCAAAGCCAAGCCTGCACCTGTGGATACGCTGAGCACTGACAGCATCCGTCCTCGAGAAAACATGAGAGGAAACAGAGGTGGCAATATGGGTGGTGGTAACCGTGGCGGTGGAAATCAGGGTGGCGGTCCTGGCGGTGGTGGAAACCGTGGAGGCGGAGGCAACCAACGCAATGCAGGTTCGCAAGGTATTTTCCTGCAAGTGAATTACAATTTCCGTTACAGCTATCAGAAGAGTGACCCTCTGACTTACGACTTCCCAGACCTTGGCGAGGAGGCTTTCGATGTTGTTTTGCAAGACTATCGTGACTGGACCCGTCTGTTTGGTTTCCTCGATAATCCTTACGAAGAATATCTCTCCACCCGTCTGAGCCGCTACTCAGAACGCAAGGAGTATGGACATACCATCAATATCCAATTGCGATATGTGCGTGATAAGATCAACATGAACTTGGGTGTGTCTGCCCAACCTCAACGTTCACGATACATCCAGCAATATCTGGGACGTCCTATTGATACGACCCGTACTGTTACCAATTACACGCCCACGCTCAATATGCGTTATCGTTTCACCCAGCAGAGCAACCTGCAGGTGACCTTGCGTGGACAGACCCAACAACCATCCATCACCCAGCTCTTGAACATCTACGACGATACCAACCCTCTCTCCATCACGATGGGTAATCCAGGATTGAAGCCGTCGTTCACCACCAACTTTGACGTCAACTACCAACGGCAAAGCACACCCAAGTATGTGGAGGACAGCCTGGGCAACACCATCCCCAAGGCACAGCGTCGATGGAGCTACAGCACCAATGCCAGTGTGCGGAGCACCAGAAATACCGTGGGCAACATCGTCACCTACAACGAGGAAACTGGTGGACGCATCTCGCGACCTGAGAACTTCAATGGTAACTGGAGCACGAATGGTGGCGCTACATTCAACATATCCCTCGACACCCTGAATCGTTGGGATGTGAGTGGCTCTCTACGAGGCAGTTACAATCATCACGTCTCTTACGTCAATCTGAACCGTTCTGCTTCATCTGAACGGAACGTCACTCACACCTACAATTTCACGCCGTCAGTGTCGTTGAGCTTCCGCAAAAAGAATATCAGTGTCTCACTGAACACCAATGTCACCTATGCCCGTACAGAGAACGAACTGCAGGCATCACGCAACTTGGCCACGTGGAATTTCCAGTATGGTGGCAACACGAAGATCACCTTCCCGTGGGGCACCAGCCTTTCCACCGACTTCCACATGTACAGCAAACGAGGGTATAGCGACCAATCTCTAAATACCAACGAGCTGCTTTGGAATGCCCAGGTGTCACACGCTTTCCTGCGTGGCAAGAAACTCACGGTGATGCTCCAGTGGTATGACATCCTTCATGAACAGTCGAATTTCAGTCGTACCGTCAATGCTAACGGATGGACGGATCGTGAGGTGAATTCCATCACCAGCTACGCCATCCTGCACCTCAGCTATCGCCTCAATGTTTTTGGTGGTCGTCAGAGTGCAAGAGGTTGGAGATAGGCAATTTCTTGTTCGATATTGCCTCATTGAGGACTTTGCAAACTGAATGCAAACTCTTTGCAAACAAAATGCAAACTTATTTTCTGTGCTTTTTCGGTAAAAAGCAGTAACTTTGCAAAGAATTTACAAAGTACTGGAACAATAAAAAAGCATGAAAAAGGTTCTTTTGATCTTGATGGCTGGCATGTTGCTGGTCGGATGTAGCATGAGGCGCAAGCAATCGGAGTTCTCGTTGCAGGGAGCGTGGGTGATGACACAGGTGATGGTACCAGAGGGGGACACCTATTCCTATTCTACCGATGAGGGAACGTGGCTGCGACTCTATGAAGGTGACAGCATGATGTATGAGTGCCAGCTGACGCAGACGGAACAGGCGTTGGTGGTGAGGCCAGCAGGGAAATGTGGCGTGACGCTGTTTGACAAGGGTGGGGGTGAGCATCTCTACTTGGAAGATGAAGATCCTCGTCCGTTGACTGTGGTGGACGACTCAACCATCACGATTCAGCGTATGGGAAGGGTCTATACGTGGCAACGTGCTGACAGCATCGCTCAGGAATGGGGTACGGAGATACGTACGATCATCAACCGAGATATGGAGAAGGGTGTGACTGCCAGTGACTTACATAATTATGTACTTTCCGCTACAGAACGTGAACAGGCAAATGTCATCCACAAACTCATCTATACGATTATTGGCATTGTCGTGCTGGTGTTGGTTGTTGCACAGATTGCCATCACTAACCGTAGGGCGAGGCGGCGCCTGCAGTTGCAGCTGCAGCAGATTCATGAGGAACACGATGAACGTCCGCAGCCCGTTCGCCTGGCTATTGCATCCGTGGAATCCACCTATTTTTCTTCTGACGAATATCAGGATTTGCAGCGTCGCATAGCCACAGGTCAACGGTTGCAGGATGAGGACTGGAACGAGATGGAGGCTCAATTGAAGAAGGTTTACCCTGGTTTCACGAGCCAATTGCGTAATTTGCACCCTATGTCGGAACTGGAATATCAGACTTGTTTGCTGATTAAATTACGCATCACGCCCAAAGATATCGCTATGGTGATGAATCGTGACATGAGCACCATCAGTACTGTGCGTAGTCGCCTGTACCAGAAAGTGTTTGGCCAGAAAGGTGGTGCCAGGGAATGGGATGATTTCGTGCTGAGTATCGGAGCTTAGTGAGTTTGCAAAAAGTTTGCACAGGGTAGCAAAACTTTGCAAATAGTTTGCACGAAAAATGCAAAGTAAATGCAAACTCGTTTTCTTGGAGGGTCAGGCAAAAGCCCGTACCTTTGCACCGTTCAATTAACCCAATTACTAATCTCAAAACAATTAAGACGTATGAAAAGAACAGTTTTAATCGTGGCAGTGACGCTCATGAGCGCGCTCCAGGTATGTGCCCAAAATCAGAAAGTGGCAGACAAGGAACTCATCGGAGTTTGGATGCTGGAATCTCTGCAGTACGATGGAGAAAAGAAAACCGTGTGTGGCAAGGCATCGGGCTACACACAGTTCAAGTACTATGGTGCCGATGGCGAGTATGCGTGTGCAGAAATTGCGCTCTCGAAAGATGGAAAGGTGGTACTGATGCCCCATGAGTATGGCACCTATACGTTCAAGAATGGCGTATACAGCGAGATGGGCCGACCTGCTGTAAAGCCAGAGGAAATGCAGCTCATCGACAAGACTACATTCAAGGGAAGATGGATGACCCGTAACGATGTATGGAAGAAGATCACCCTGCCTCAGAACGTCGTCCGCTATATGGTTGACGCCTGCAAGAGCAAGAACACTCCCGCTGACATTCAGCAACAGATCAAGCAGGTGATGTTCAAGTAAAGCACGTGTTAGTAATTAAATATAGTTAAACATTTATAGTGTACACTCCCTCGCGTTGTCAGTGATGATGGCGCGAGGGGTTTTTTATGCCATTTATGCCTGTTTATAAGACCTGCTCCTTGGGCCAGTTGACAAAGAACACCCGTGTGGTGGCGCGTGTGATAGCTGTGTAGAGCCAACGGAAATAGTCTGGAGTGAGCAGTTCCTCGGTCATATAACCTTGGTCGATGAAGACGTTGGTCCATTGACCACCTTGTGCCTTATGGCAGGTGACAGCATAGGCATACTTGATTTGCAAGGCATTGTAGTAAGGGTCATTACGAAGTGCCTTGAGCTTATCTTGCTTGGAGCGTAGGGTAGGGTCGCCTTCGTAATCCTCCATGATGTTATTATATAATGTGTTTTGCTGCTCTTTGGTCAGGGCTGGTGCTTCGGCTTGGAGGGTGTCAAGCAGGACGGTGACGCCTAATTCAAAGTCTTCATAGTCAGGAAATGCCAAGGTGGCATCGGCAAAGGTGAAGCCGTAGAAGTTGCGCTCGTTGCGTACTCTTTTGATGATGGCAGTGTCTCCATTGGCGATGAAATCGAAGGGCACCATCTCCGCTTCTTCTGGTGTCTTGCCTTCAGCTTTAGCGTTGGCAAGCAGTTCGAGTGCAAGTTTTTCTGTCCAATAATAATTGTTTTTTGCCACCATGAGCATATCTCCTCCTTCGAGGGGCTCTTCTCGCCAAAGGATTTGAGCACGGATGCCATTGTTGTAGATATTGGCACGCTTGTTGCTGCGAGTCACGACAATGGTTTCGTCTTCTCCATCACGGTGGTAGCACTCTTCAAGAGCCTCAATCAGTTCGTTGCCAGGGATGTTCCTGACATCGGGGAAGCCCTTGAAATGAATTTGGGGCAGTTGATAGTTGACAGTTGACAGTTGACAGTTGAGAGCCTCTCTTAGGTGGGTGGCATTCCAGAGGATGCCTGATGATTCGGCTTGTCGCACCACTTCGGTGAGGGTGTGGCTGATAACGTTGAGTCCATAGCCGTTCATGTAGTCATCGCTGAGGGCAGGACTCTCATCGTCTCCTACGGGTGGCAACTGTGCTGTGTCGCCCATCAGAATGAGCCTGCATCCTTTGCCACCATAGACAAAATGGATGAGGTCGTCAAGCAGACGTCCTGTGCCATAGATACTACCTGAAAGATACTCGTCGTTGGCAATCATCGAGGCCTCGTCGCAGATGAAGAGCAGGTTTTGGCGCATGTTGAAGTTGAGGGTGAAGATGGAGTCCTTGTCGATGGACTTCTGACGGTAAATGCGCTTATGGATGGTGAAGGCTGGATGGTCGGCATAGAGGGAAAAGACCTTAGCGGCACGTCCTGTGGGTGCCATGAGCACACATTCGCGGTTGAGCTGCTCCATCGTCTTCACGAGGGCACTGACGAGCGATGTTTTTCCTGTGCCTGCAAAACCACGTAGGATAAACACCGAGTCAGCATCAGGTGTGAGGATGAACTGACAGAGCGAATCAATGACTTTTGACTGGTCTTCTGTCGGTTTTAGCCCGAAATGATGCAAAATGAGGTCTTTTAGGTAGTCTTTTATCATCTTTTTTCAAAAAAAATCTGAAAGTTGTGGGTGCAATTAAAAATTTTGTACTATTTTTGCAACGAATATAGTGATTATTCACGAACTGGACTATAAGTGAGGCGAAAAACTTGCTTTTGGGACAGCAAAAAAGTGTGCAAACAACAAAAAATTAACAAAACATATCATGAAAAAAAGTGTAATTAATGGACTTCTTGTCGTATGTGCATTAGGTCTGGTCGCAGCGTGCTTCTATAGCATCTATAGCGACATTGCCTTTGATGAAGAGAAGGCAGCTCGTGAGAAAATTGTTATTGCTCGTCTGATGGACATCCGTAACGCGGAAGAGCAGTACAAGATGACCTTTGGTGAGAATTGTGGCACCATCGACTCATTGATTGATTTTGTGAAGAACGGTAAGACCGTCGATAAGATCATCAAGGAGGGCGAGTTGACCGACGACCAGTTGGAGGCAGGTATGACAGAGAGAGAAGCTGTGGCAAAGGGTCTCATCAAGCGTGACACCGTTTGGATGACAGCTGCAGAGAAGTTGGGTATTGCTAATCCTGACTCAATGAAGTACGTTCCAATCGGCCGTCCAGCTGATGGTACTTTCTTCGTGAAGCGTTCTACGTTTGATCCCTCTGTGTATGACACGATTTATCAGGGTATCATCGAACTCCGTAAGAAGGCTCAGTTCAACATGAAGTCGAACGAGTTCGATATGCTGGTGGAGTTCCGTGCTCGTTTGGAGGACTACTTGGACGGCATGAACGAGAAGAAGGTCAAGAGTGTGAAGGCTGACTTGAAGAAGCGTCACAGAAACCGTGCTGAACTGATGCTCGATAACGAGGACCAGACAGAGGGTGAATGGTACGGACTCCGTATCGGCGACCTTGAGGATACGAACAACAAGATGGCTGGTAACTGGGAATAATTTAGTTGACAGTTGATAGTTGACAATTGATGGCAGAAAATCAGATTAACAATAAAAGTTTGTCCATTCGGGTCTGCTCGAATGGACTTTCTTTTTGTACCTATGCCCCAGGTCAGGAGGAGCCGTTCGAGTATAAGGTGTGGGATGTGAATCACACCATCTCGCTGGCGGCGAATATGAAGGATGCGTTGATGAATGAGCCGATGCTGAAGCAGGACTATCAGCGGGTCAATGTGCTCATCACTACACCTCACTTCACCACCGTACCTGTTGCTGCATTCAATCGGGAGGACATCCATGCTGTGTATCAGTTTACCTTCCCGAAGGATAAGCCACAGCATGTCAGCTATAATGTGCTGCGACGTTCGGGCATTGCTATTGTGTTTGGCTTGGACCGTAGCATCTATCAGTTGCTGCTGGATGATTTCCCAAGAGCACGATTTTATGCTTCTGCCAGTACGTTGATAGAGTTCTTCAGTGAGAAGAGCCTCTTTGGACCTGGTAAGAAGATGTATGTCTATCTGCATGAGAAGGAAATTACCATCTATGCTTTTGAGCAGGGGAGGATGCTGTTTGTCAACAACTTCGACTGCACCAGCGTGGCGGACATGCAGTACTACACGTTGAATGTGTGGAAGGAGTTGGGCTTTGACCAAGTGGACGATGCCCTCTTTGTGGTAGGTGACATGCAGCAGCGAACGGTCGAGCTGTCTGAGAAGATCAAGTACTTCTTGCAGCATGTGTCTGTTATAGACCGTGGTGAGGACTTCAAGGACAGGCTGACGATGGGCAATAGCCTTATCCCCTATGACCTGCAAACCCTCCTCATCTGCGGCTTTTGATTTTTTAGAAGTCATCGAAGTTAAAGAAGTTAACGACGATACCGATTGATAAAACATATGTCTTTAACTTCTAAGCGCAGCGATAACTTCTATAGCTTCTTTAACTTCAATTCTTATTTATGCGAATCATCCGAGGAAAATACAAGGGACGGCATGTTCCTGCTCCTACAGGCTTCAAGGCACGTCCCACGACAGACTTTGCCAAGGAGGGGCTGTTCAATATCTTAGAGAATGTCTATGTCGATTTTGACGAGGCACCGACAGCCCTGGACCTCTTTGCTGGTACCGGTTCCATTGGTTTGGAGTTGGCTTCTCGTGGATGCAGCAAGGTGGTGTCGGTGGAGAAGGACTTCAAGCATTGGCAGTTCTTGATGCGTGTGCAGAAAGAGTTGCAGGTGAATGAATGGTTGCCGCTGAAGGGAGACGTATTTAAATATGTACGCACGTGTAAGGAGCATTATGACATCATCTTTGCGGATCCTCCTTATGCTTTGGAGAACCTGAAGGACATCCCCGATGTCGCTCTGCCGCTGTTGGCAGAAGAGGGATTGCTCATTCTGGAACATGGAAGCAGTTACGACTTCTCAGATCATCCTCGTTTTGTTGATCATCGCAACTATGGAAGCGTGAACTTCTCGTTCTTTCAATGATAACAAACAAAAAGGCTCGGCCATACGGTCGAGCCTTTTTTCGTGTTCTTTGTTGTTGAGAACAGAAAGTGATAGATGATATATAATAGAAGTTTAGTATGCTTGGGTTTGAGCGTGGGGGAGGACATTATCTCATGCCACGGCCACCACCGCCTCCGAAGCCACCGCCTCCGCCGAAGCCGCCCATGCCACCGCCGAAGCCGCCCATGCCGCCTCCGAAGCCACCTCTGCCACCGCCTCTGTTGCCGCTGCCGAAGACGTTGAGCTTATAGATGATGTGGATCATACCGTAAGAGTAGATGGCGTTGTAGCGTGAGTCACTTTGCTGGACAGCCGAGATTTGACGGCTGATGTTGCTACGATTCTTCAGGATATCGTTCCATTGGAGTGTGACTGTCAATGCATTACCCTTGAGGAATGACATACCAGCCTGTGCGTTCCAAAGCAATTCGTTGGTGTTCATGCTAGCAGAGGAGAAACCACGACGGCTGCTCTGGCTGATATCTGTCGAGAAGGTAAGACCGTTATCGAAGATGAGGTTCATGTCAGCACCATAGCTGAAGGTCCAAGTTTCCTGATTAGCAGCTGTTGTAACGGAGTTGTGAGAGTTGTTGTAGTTCAAGCTACCGTTGATACCCATCTCGAACCAATCCTTGCGGAAGTCGAAGCCGAGGCTCTCACTCACACCGACAGTGTTCGTGCTGGTCTTATCACCACTATCAGATTTACCTGCGCCTTGTTGAGCAAGGAAACTAACCTGATGGTTGTAATTGACGCTGGTGAACGTATTCATCGTGAGGTAATTGTTTCTGTCAATTCCTGTGTTGAAACCACCACCAAGATTTCCGCTCCAGTTACCATTGATGTTAAATGGCTTCGTTTCTCTGATACCGGTCTCTTCATGATAGATGGTACGGTTGCTAATACTGTTGCGTGTGAAGTTTGCACCTCCCCATACGAAGATACTTTGCTGATGCTCCATACGGAATGTGTTGAAGTTCAAGTTGATGTTGTGGGTGATGGATGGCTTCAAGCCAGGGTTACCACTTGTCTTGTTCAATGGGTTCGAGTCATCTTCGATATCCAACAGGTTGGTCATGCTTGGCTGTTGTGTACGAGCACGATAGCTCAAACGCAGGTTGGTCTGCTGGGTGAAGTTATAACGGAAGTCAATATTAGGAGCAATTGAGAATACGTTACGTGTAACCGTTGTATCTGTTTGGAGATACTTGTAATCCAGTTTACTGCGTTGTGGCAAGAGGTCGATACCAGCACTGAAGTTGAAGTAGTCCGTAATCTTGCGGAAACTGAGACTAATGGTGTGGTTGTAATTGTTGTATTCAGAGTACTGGCTCAATCTTTGAGCTTCCTTACTGATTCTCTTAGCATCACCCGTATAAGCTGTGGTATCTGAGTTGTAGACTGGGTAATTTTGAAGCATATAGTCAAAAGCACCTTCGACATTGTAACGATAGTTAATCAAAGCCTCTCTTAAAGCATCAAATCCAGGTTTTGTAGGATCAATAATTGAAGCTCTTCTGTCTGACTTGTTGTAACTATAATCAAATCTATAAGAGAACTGCAGATAGGTTCTGTCCGCGATGGGTTCTGAATAAGTCAGCTGTGCACCAAAAGATCTGTTTCTTCCAGGGGTGTCGTAGTAACGGTTGTTAGGATCTTGTTGCATCACCATAGACGTTGTGGTATTCTTGTTTTTATAATAGTCGGTGTTTGCAGCTGATAATTGTTTGCTTGCAGAACTGCCAAAGTTACCTGTAGCACGGAGTGTGATGTTACGTCCATAGTCGTTCAAACGACGGTTAATTTGGAGCTCACCAGCCAAACGCTTGTTCTCGCTGTAAGTCTGCTGACGGTTCAAGTTGCTGTTGACAAGGGTGGAGTCGAAGAAAGCGATCAGTTGATCAACATCGAGTCCCCTGTCATATACATCATAGAGTGGGTCATCACTCTTTTTATGAGGATCTTCATTGAAGGTTGCAGATACGCTGTTGCTGTATCCCTTATTCTTAGAGAAAGTTCCTGATGGACGGAAAATGATATTCGTCAGTGAGTCTGGTGTCCATTCCATACGGAATTGTCCATTCCAGTTGTTGGCGCTACTGCGGCTCTGGCTTTCGCTGTTGCTGAATGAACCAGATGTGGTGACGAAGCTCTGAGTGGAAGACCAGTTTCTGGTATCATTACCATTATAGTTGTAGCGGATACTACCACCTAATTCGATGTTCTTGGCTTCTGTGGCAAAGTTGAAACCGAGGTTCTTCGAGTTGCGAAGGCCACCGCCCATGCCGCCTCCCATGCCGCCGAAACCACGACCGCCACCACCGCCGAAGCCCATGTCGCCAGTGTTGTTAGCACCACCTGTTAAAGTGTATTGGTTGTGGTCAACGAAGCGGTTAATAGTGAAGCGCTCTGACCAACGGTCTTCTGTACCATAACTCAAGTCAATGTTACCGAACCAACCGTTGTTCATACCTTTCTTCACAGTCAGGTCGAGCACAGTTTCTTCTTCACCATCGTTGATACCTGTTATACGAGCGAAATCACTCTTTCTTTCATAGGTCTTGATCTTGTCAATCATGTTGGTTGGGATGTTCTTCATGGCCATGTTGGTGTCATCGAAGAAGAATTCCTTACCATCCACGAGAATCTTAGAGACCTTCTTACCATTGATGGTTACACCACCATTCTCATCAATCTGAACACCTGGAAGTTTCTTCACGAGAGCCTCCAATGTAGAACCTTCTGGCACACGATAAGCGTCAGCGTTATACACGATAGAATCGCCGCTCACCTGTACAGGAGCAACGTTAGCCGTCACTTCCACATTCTTCATCATCTTGGAATCTGGAGTGATGTGCAGATAACCGACGTTGACATTCTTGTCCTTCTTGTTGGTCAAGTCCAGAGGAAGAACCTTCGTCTGGAAGCCCACGTATGTAATCTTCAGGGCGTATTTACCAGCCTTCACATTCTTGATGCTGAAACTACCGTCAAAAGTAGTTGCTGCACCAGCAACCATGCTGCTGTCGGGCAGATTGAGGATGCGGACTGTGGCTGAGATGACAACGTCGTTTGTTTCGTCTTCGAGGATAGTACCCGAAACGTTAAATTTGGACTGAGCCATTGCACTGAGTCCCACAAAAGTGAGAAACAAAGCGATGAGTGATTTTTTCATATTGTGATTTTATTGATTGATTTTTCTTTGGTAATGTAATCAAATTGACTATAAAGTAAAGAAAAGGTTTAATGGGATTGTGAAAATTTGAGTTTTTATGTGTAATTTTGCACACGTTTTCAATCATCCATTTCGTAAATCCATGTTATTCATGAGAAAAATATTACCTATCTTCCTCCTCTTGCAGTGTGTTTTCACTCTCTCTCTGCATGCCCAGTTTGCACGTCTGGAGAAGTATCCCAACATACCCAGCCAGTATGATGCTGCGTTTGTTGACTATGTGAAAGACTTTGCCAGTGGTGTTGCCAAGTCCTCCTTCGGACAGTATTTCGGACAGATTACGAAAGAGCGTAATGTTTATGGCTTTGGTGCCTACTATACAGACAATGATGGCGTCATCTATGGTCAGTATCGTCTTGGCAACTTCCTTTTTGGCATCAAGATGGGTACGCAAATGGCAAAGGTTGGCACCAACGACCACTACATCGTTTACGACCTCACGACAGGTGATCCACTTTATATTATGAAGGATGGTGATAGATATTCTCTTCCAGCCGACTACGAAAAGACCTACCGTTTTGAGTCGCTCAACTATGAGAATGGAGACAAGTATGTGGGAGAGACCGTCAACGGCAAGCGTGAGGGTGTGGGTATATACTATTATAATAATGGTAATTACTATTATGGTCGCTACAAGGACAACGAACGTCGTGGCTTTGGTGCCATGTTTTACACCAACAATACCCTTACCATCCAATATTGGAAATCTGAAGACGAATAACCAACTTACGCGCTGGGCGATTTTGAAATGGTAAAGACAAATTCTTTGAAAGCCTGGTTCCTTGCTGCCCGTCCCAAGACGCTCACAGGAGCCATTGCTCCCGTCCTCGTCGGCGCAGCTTTCGCCTTTGCCAACTGTCAACTGTCAACTGTCAACTGTCAATTCGCATTATGCTTGCTCTTCGCCATCTTCATGCAGATTAATGCCAACCTTATCAATGACTATTTTGATTTCAAGAAGGGCACTGATCGTGAAGACCGCCTGGGACCTGAACGTGCTTGTGCGCAAGGGTGGATCACACCTCGTGCCATGCAATGGGGCATCGCTGTGATGACATTCCTCTCTTGTTGTGTCGGACTTGCTATCTTGCTGCTCCACCTGCAATGGGAATTACTCCTTGTGGGCATCTTCTGCGTCCTCTTCTGTTTCCTCTACACCACCCATCTCTCCTATCTCGGTTGGGGTGACCTCCTCGTCCTCATCTTCTTTGGCTTCGTTCCTGTGGTCTTTACCTATTATGTCATGTGTCCCTCCTCTATTGGAGAAGGTTGGGAAGGGACTTCCGTCCTTATTGCCAGCTTCGCGATGGGGCTCGCCACCGACAATCTCCTGATGGTCAACAACTATCGTGATCGCCATCAAGACAAGGTAAGTGGTAAGCACACCATCATCGTGCGCATCATTGAGGCACAAATCAAACGTCATGGTGAAGACCTCGGCAGGACAAAAGGTGAAAAGATTTGCCTCAACCTCTACCTTTGGTTGGGCATCATCGCCACCCTCTTTGCCCTCACTTCACTCTTCACCTCCACCTTCACCCTTCGCCTCTCTTCCCTCATCAACCTCATCTATCTTTTCCTTCATTTCAAGACCTATCGCCAACTCACAACCCTTGATGGCAAAGCCCTCAACCAAGTTCTTGGCGCCACAGCACGCAACATCTTCCTCTTCGGTCTCCTCTTGGCCATCAGCGTGCTTCTGTAATTCTGTTTGGATTTAAGCGTTCAAAAAACTGACCTCCGATGTGCCTCGCGGTTACCCAGCGGTTGATTTGGGTTGTGTGTGCATTGTTATGTGAAAGAATAGTGGCAAGCTTATGCGAAACAATAGGCTATTGTAAGTAGAGGTCGTGTATTCCTCAACTTTTGTAGTTAATGGAACATCCTGACACTTCATGTGGGGTCCTTATCAAAAAAATCTTCCATATCAGATTTGATATGGAAGAATTTTTGTAACTTTGCCACGCAAGATTGCAATCTCACTAACTATATTTTAAAATACGTGTCGTTATGAAACTAAAAGCATTACTCGTTTTATGTACATCAATTATGATGACATCGCCTGCTTTTACAGCTGGTTGGGAGAAACCTACCCCTCAAACAGTTCAGCTGGTTACTGTTGCATCTAATGCTGAAGGAGAGGCTCTGTATCTCTACAACGTAGATTATGCAGGTTTCTTCCTCGGAGCAAACGACTGGGGCACTCGTGCTTCCCTTGGCATCTCTGGTATCAAGGTCAAGATTGTTGAGAGATCAGAAGGTAAGTACAGTATCTTAAATACAAGAGATGGTGACTATATAAGTCCTGATGGTGCAGAAAGCATCTGGATTGACGGTTCACGCACTAACTGCGACGGTTGGACAATAACAGCAACAGGGGGTAATAATTTCACTCTTGCCGTTCCTGCCCTCTCAGAAACCGGTACTCTTGGTATCCTCTCTACCTCAACTGAGACAAAACTAAATCTTATAGAAGATGTTCCAGAAGGTGCAAAGAACTACAACACCTGGGCAATGGTTGAAGAAGCAGAATACAAAGCATGGGCTGCGAATGTTGAAGTTTATGAACTGGCAATGAAGCTTGAGAAAGCTCTCAAGGATGCTAAGGACGCATGTTCTTCTATTGACCTCAGAGCAGAGCAGGCCGTATTCGATAACACTGCAAGCACTAAGGAAGAGCTTCAGGAAGCTATCGATGCGATTCCTGGAAAGCTGAAGGCTGCCGAGGAGAACATCGCAGCATGGGCTGCATATAAGGAACTTGTTGATCAGGCTGTCAAGATGCTTAATGACGGAACTTATCTGAGCATCGCCACAGATTTGGCAGACTATTTAAATTACGACTATCCTTACATCATCGAGAATATGGAACTTTCTACAGAAGATATTAAGAAAGAGACTGAAATTCTTCAGGCTCTCTACGATGATGCAAAGTCTGAAACTCCTGCAGGTACAGACGTAAGCAAGATACTGAAGAACACAGACTTCTCTCAAGGCTGGGAAGGCTGGGAGCACAGTGCTGAAGGTGGTAACGTTGTTGCCAATAAAGATACAAAGTGTGTAGAGGCATGGAACTCTAAGAACTTCGACATCCATCAGGACGTATCAAATGCTCCTGTAGGTGTATATCAGATTCAGGTTCAAGGCTTCTATCGCTATAACAACGGCAATGATGAAGGTTGGTTGTACTACTTCAACCTGGATGGTACAGAGAGAACAGACCATAACGAGTATATCACAAACTCTCCTGCATACATCTATCTGAATGATTCTAAGACATCTCTTGACAACATCTACAAGTTCAAGGCTAAGTATGATGAAGCGAATCTTTACTATAAGACAGAAGGTCTAGCAGGTCCTAAACCATACATTGACCCTAACAAGGAGTACTGGTATCCAAATGACATGACCAATGCAGGTGTCGCATTCGATGATGGCAAATACATCCAGAGTGCTTTCGGTCTTGTTGCTAAGCAGGGGGATCCTCTTCGCATCGGTGTCAAGGGTAATACTCAGGACGGCTCATCATGGTGTATCTTCACACGCTTCAAGCTTATCTATCAGGGCTTCGACGCAAATATCATCAAGCCAGAGCTCGAGAAGGCAATGAATAGCATCAATGCAGAGGCTCTTATGGGTTCTGACGTGGCACAGGAGGTGAAGAAGGCTGTCGAGGATGGTAATGCAGCCCTTGCGCAGACCGACGGTAAGGTGATGTTCAATGCACTTACAGCTATCTATGCTATCCAGACAAAGGCTGAAGAATCAGAGGAACTCTTCAAGAAATTCATAGCTCAGGCAGAGACATTCTCTGAGACACTCATCAATTCGGAGGATGCTCGTCAATCAGTAATCTCAGCAGCTTCAACACTCAGCATTGAGATTTCTTATGCAATCAAAAGCAAGGGCTACACAGATGCTCAGGCTCAGCAGGCTATCGCAGACATGACCAAACTTACAAAGATGCTTGCTGTTCCTGCAACAATTGATGAAGCTTCCGATGATAATCGTGCAGAACTCACTAATCTGATTACGAATAACAGTTTCGAAACAGGTGACCTCACAGGTTGGACAACAGCCAGCGGTACTGCTGATACTGGTTCTAAGGAGAATAGCAATGGAACCTATACTGTTAATAATGCAGACGGTTCATACGTATTTCATACATGGAACGATACTGCCATTGAAGGTGGTTTCTTCCTTGCACAGGACATCGAGGATTGTGATCTTCCTGCCGGCACATACGAGCTCACGTGTGTCGTTGCTTCTGATGCAAACAACATGCAGAAGGTTATCGTAAACAACAGTGTAACAGAGGTTATTACAAACGACAAGGCAACAGGTGAGGAAGTAAACGTAGTCTTCAGGCTTGAGAACGACAATGACAAGATCTCTATCAAGGTTGCTTCTGAGCAATGGTTCAAGGCAGACGGATTCCAGCTCTTCTACTATGGCAAGAACAGCAGCAAGGAGATTCCTGGGAAAATCGGCAAGGAGAATTCTGGAAAAACAGGCATCGAGGATATCATGGCTACATCCGAGGCAATCGACATCTATACAATCAACGGTGTCAAAGTACCCACATTTCAGTCTGGTCTAAACATCATCCGTACCATAAATGGTATAAAGAAAGTGATTGTCTTGCCTTGAAAAATATCAAACATCAAAAAACTTCAAAAACACGATTTGGGGCTCAGCGTAGCCAATGACATGTTAAAGAACAACAACAATCTTTTTGTCTTTGGCTCTATATAACACCAAGAAAGAGGGTATGCCGATGTCGCATACCCTCTTGGATGATAGATGAATTGTTGTGCTTTTATTTCTTCAGCAATCGCAGGTAGTAGAGGCCTGGGCACATAGTGGTGGGCGATGCTACGATGCGGAAAGTGAGTTGTGGCTTAATCTTGCCGGTCTTGGGGTCGATGAGGAGGTCATCGGGGATGGGGTACTCGACATTGAAGAAGCCCTGTTCGTCAGCACCACGCATACGTTGCTGGACGGTGATTTCTCCAACTTTCTCATCATCAAGATAGATGGTAGCAGTGCGGCCACGATCGGAGGTGATGAAGCGGAGCATGAGAGTGAGATCTGTCTGAAGGCCTTTGTTCTCGATGACATACTGGATGAACTCTCCATTCTTGGCATCACGATAGTTCTCACCACGATAGCTGCCGCTGGTGGAGCCTGTGGAGTACTTGCCTTCGTGACCTGCTTCACTCTGCTGTTCACCAGTGGCTACGTAGTCGAGGGTGCGAGCCTGAAGAGCCTGTTCTTCTGCATCTTTCTTACCCATGTCTGAGTTTGCGTAGTCCTCCTTCGTTCCTTGGAAGAAGTAGCAGGAGTAGCGTGAATGCTGGATGCTGTAGAAAGGTTCGAGAGGCAGAGTGCCCTTATCAGTAGAGAGGGTAAAGCTCAGTTTGCTGAGGTCTTTTGTTTGGATGTTGTTCAGCACCTCTGAACGATTGCCGATGAGGAGTGGGGCAGAAGAGAGGGGCTTGGCAGAAGAACGTGCGCCTGGAGAGTGATCCATACGTCCTTCACCTCCATATTCATTAGGGAGTTGTGCCTCTGTCTCTGTGCGTGCAGCAAGGAGGATAGGACCATACTTGAAGGCGATGTAGGTTTTGTAGTCAGGGCATTCCTCATAGCGAAGCTGCATGGGGAGACTTACTTCCACCACTTCACCAGCCTTCCATTTCTTGGTTTGATAGGTGTAGGAAGCCTTACCGTCTGCACTTGCCCATGCTGGTTTGCGGATAGCGAGGGTGAACTTACCTCCCTTTGTGATAGTCAACTTTGTCTTTTGTTCGTAAGGGAACTTGGTTTCCTGACGGATGCCGAACTTCTTGCTGTTCAGTTCGCTGGCTGTGAAGAGGTTCACGTAGAGTGTGTCGTTAGTGGCACTATGCGTGTAGATGAAGTGACCATACTTGCTGTGGTTCTCCATACCTGTGCCGACGCAGCACCACATGCCCTGATTCACCTGTGAATAGATGCGGTAGGAGAGAGGACGGAGTGAAGTGAAATACACGTAGCCACCCGTCTTGGGATCTTGAGTGGACATGATGTGGTTCCACATCGTTGCCTCGTAGAAGTCAGCGTATTTTGCATCGTGAGTGTCATCGAAGAGGTCCTCGGAGAGCTTCAGCATATTGTTGGAGTTGCATGACTCTGGTCCCTCCATATTATTAATGTATAAGTGTCCGTTCTGATGGCTCTGGAAGTGCTCGCTGATGGAGTTACCACCGATGCAGACAGTACGGTTCTGTGCTACATCGTTCCAGAAGTTCAGCACAGCATTGCGATAATCTGTCAGGCTCTTGTCCTCCTGCCAAGCACGTTCGAAGCCAATGTATTTAGGCACCTGTGTGTTAGCGTGTTTACCATCGAGGAAAGTTGGGTTGAAGGTCTTCATGCCATCAATCATCTGACGATGGCTGTACTTCTTGGCAGCTTCCAGATACTTCTTGTCGCCAAAGACTTTGTAAGCATCTACCAGGGTCTCGTTCATACCTCCGTGCTCTGAACCCAGCACCTGCTGCATCTGCTCGTCAGAGAGCTTGCTCACGAGGTTCACGCTCCAGTCGGACAAACCTCTGAACAGTTCCTTAGCCAGTTGGCTGCCAGTATAGAGATAAGCGTCACGCAAACCTGCCAACACCTTGTGCTGACAATAGAAAGGCACCCAACCACCAGATCTGCGGAACTCCGTGATGTCTCCAGCATAAAGTCCTGTCCAAATGTGATTGAGGGGTTGTCCACCAATAAAGCCTTTCAAGCCCTTCGTGTCATCCTTGTAAGCATCCTGACAGTCCTTCATGATGTTGAGGCAATAATCCAGCTTCTCCTTCATCTTGGCTTTCATGTTCGCATCGTTGGTGGCAGCGTAGGCCAATGCCAATGCTGATACATAATGTCCACCCACGTGGCCACTGAGGTCGAAGCCTGCGTCACCACCCCAGTTGGGGAAGTTAGGGTGCTTCTCCTCCCATCCGTTATACTTGGAAGAAGCATTCTTGGAAAGGCCTGCCTGACGGATGAACGGAGTCATCAGACGGTCAGCATCATACTCCAGAAGGAGCTTGTCGTTTGTCTCCATCATGGTCTTCATCGGACCATCGAGGAGCGTCACCTCAGAGAGGTTGAAATGTTGTGGATAAATCTCGCTTTGAGCGGCAACAGGACTTGAATGGAAAGTGAGTGCCGTTGTTGCCATTGTGATAGATAGTAATTTCTTCAACATAGGTGTCTTTGTGTATTGTTATAGAATTTGGG
>Ga0310786_10002283_pt1 | contig 29544 bp, 18 predicted proteins | sample AusTroGonzalo_MG_FD_203881 | JGI IMG/M metagenome (GOLD analysis project Ga0310786, IMG submission 203881) | Bovine rumen microbial communities from tropical cattle in Woodstock, Queensland, Australia - Gonzalo_03 (v2) (version 2) | ecosystem: Host-associated > Mammals > Digestive system >...
TCTATATGGTGCAAGTTCACAAAGGCTATAAACGAATATGAGCTTGTAAAGCCGAATGACAGGATAGCAGTCTGTATTTCGGGCGGTAAGGACTCCATGCTCATGGCGAAGCTTTTTCAGGAGCTGAAACGTCACGATAAATTCCCGTTTGAGCTGGTATTTCTTGTTATGGACCCGGGCTACAGTCCCGAAAACCGTCGGGTAATCGAGGAAAATGCACGTTCAATGTCTATACCCGTGCATATTTTTGAGTCGGATATATTTGACTCGGTGTACAATATCGAGAAAAATCCCTGCTACATATGCGCACGTATGCGCCGCGGCTATCTCTACAGCCATGCAAAAGCTTTAGGCTGCAATAAGATAGCTCTGGGACATCATTTCGATGACGTTATCGAGACTATCCTAATGGGTATGCTTTACGGCGGACAGGTGCAGACCATGATGCCGAAGCTCCACAGTACCAACTTTGAGGGCATGGAGCTTATACGTCCGCTTTATCTTGTGAGAGAAGCCGAGATAAAGCACTGGCGCGATTATAACGACCTGCACTTTATACAGTGTGCCTGCAAATTTACCGATACCTGTACTACCTGTGACCCCGACAGCCGCTCCGTATCAAAGCGTCTTGAGATAAAAAATCTCATTGCGGAGCTTAAAAAGGTAAATCCGCAGGTGGAGAAGAATATTTTCCGAAGTGTGGAAAATGTCAATGTTAATACAGTCATCGCATATAAGGATAATGCGGGAGTTCACCGCTTCCTTGACAAGTATGACGATGTGAAGGAATGATGCCCTTCTGTAAAGGGGCTGAAAAAGAGTGAAATTCAATGGAAAACCATTGATTATCGGAAAAATAATTTTTTTGAATCTGCGTTTTTAACTAAATTCAAGCCGCTGATTTGTTTAAAATAACGAATCAGCTGAACGCCGATGGTAGTGTACCGCGCATTTTATTTGCATATGTATGAAAAAGACCTCTGAAAAGATCAGAGGTCTTTGTTTTATTTCCAGAATATAACCGCATCTTCAAGCATATCAATAAGTCTTGGGAAGCGTTTCATTATCGTTCCCTCGCCCCAGTTGAAGAGCTGTCCGAAGATGAATACCATTGTCATAGCCATTGATACGCCGGAAAGCACATATCTGCTCTTGTGGTTTGAAGTATCTGTACAGCCGCGGAATATAGCTATCATAGCTGCAAATGTCATAAGAGGCATTAAATCGAATACATAATGTGTTATAAATCCGCCGAGACAGAAGTCAGCCCATGCAAGAAGTACGGACATACCGAAGCATATCGTCAGGAACCATTTCCTGTAGCGGTCTTTTATCTCCTTTGATCTCGGTCCGTAAGCCTGAGGCTGGAGAAGTGTACCAAAGAGGATAACGGGGAGAGTAAGTGCTCCGAATCCTATTACCGTATACACATATGAGCCGTAGTTTTCAAGTCCGTTGAAGCCTGTCTCAAAGAATGGGAATGAGGTCTTTGACTTTGGTGCCTGCAGGAAGTAATGGTATATAGCAGATGGCATATTTGAGAGTCTCAGTGAGTTTGCGTGGATATCGCTTACTGTGAGCTGATATACTGCACCGAATTCAAAGGGCGAGCCAAATCTTGCGGCGTTGTACTTCATTATAAGTGCTGCGCCTGCAATAAGCGGAGCTACAAAGCTTGCTGCAAGTCCGAGGCGGCAGGCAAGCTTTTCCTTCTTGTCAAGGAGTATGCCAATGAAGAAAGGAACAAGAACTGCACCGCAGAGTGCAACTGTAGGACGTGAAGCAACGGAAAGTGCAAGGGCTGTGCCGCTTGCAAGGAGAAGTAATGGCTTTATCTTCTTCTTTGTGATATTGCAGGCTGTCATGCCTGTGTAAAGGCTTATCATAAGGAAACAGAGTCCCGAGACAGTTGGCAGGGTATAGCGGTCTACCTCATTTCCGAGAGTCCAGAATCCCATTGTTGCCGTTGCAGTGGGGAGCATAAGCAGCAGGAGCAGGAGCTTAGGCTTTAAGTCAAGAAGCTTTACAGCTGCAAGTATTGTAAGGCACATGAAGATTATGCCTATTACTGTGTAGAAGTTGTTTGACATTGCAGGTGTTGGGAGCTTGCCTGTTAATTTATAGTATGGATAGTAGAAGGTAAGTACGGGGGCTACACCGAAATAGCTGTAGAATTTACCGTCATAGTAAGCATAGTCCCAGTATCCTACGCCGCCGCGTACTCCCGAATCGTAAGGATTTGACATTTCTTCAAGGGCGGGATCAACGGTAACATCAAGGTATACCTGATCCTTTTCAAATGCATCGAGCGTCATTGCGGCAGGATCGTCAAGATATAGCTCTGAACCTGTGTAGTTTCTTGCTTCCTGATTGGGTACGCGGAGACAGAGTCCAGAAACTGTGCATAATGCTATTACAGCGGTAACGGCGATAACGTGAGAACGCTTCTTTCTGTCATAATCCACGGCGTAGAAGCGGAAGGACTTTATTGCAAGACATCCGATAACTATTATAAAGAGCAGACAAAATCTCAGGTCTGAGAATGAATAGGGAACAGCACTGATAGCGCGTATACTGCGGATAGTTACAGGCTTTGTCATGCCTGTAAGGGAAATTGTAAGAGTGTCCGGCTTGCCATAGGGATCAAACCAGAGCGAGAGCTTTGAGTTCTTTCCGCAGGTGCGTTTGTGCTGAACGACTATATCCGATGCAGAGAAATTTTCATCGGTCATTAAAAGCCTTACATCAAAGGGCGATGATGAGCCGCCCTCAGCATCGAGGCTTACAAGCAGTATATTCGTATTTTGCGGCAGACTGTGTATTTTTATGTCTGTATCTGATGGAACGGATATCTCCTTGTCACCTATGGCAGTGGCTGTTGCTCCGAGGTCTACACTTGATGTGGACAGGGTCTCGTCTGTCTTTGCTGAGGCGAAGCTCTTTCCGTTGAATATGAATATTTCCGCAGCAAGTATAGCTACAGCGCATATTGCACTTCTTTTCAGAAAAGCGTTTACGCGGGGGGCGTCGTAGCGTTTTGCAAGCACAAATCCGAATACGGCAGCACTTGTAAGCGCAGAGCCTAAAAGGGAGATTCCGCTTTTTCCTTCTATCATAGTAACTGATGTCACGGCACTCAGCAGAACCATTGCGCATATAAGACAACCAAGAGCAAAGCCGAGATTTTTCATGGTGTGTTTTGATGCGTCTTTTTTCTTTTTGTCACTGTATTTCTTGTCGCAGATATTCATTATCGACAGTGATATGAAGAATATGATCGGCGGTATGATAATTGACCAAAGCATTTCAGATAGCTCCTTATATATAATATTTCTTATTTGATGCAATAAAACCGTTCTCCTCCTGTATAAATGCCTAAAAAACACATTTTTCGGCAAATAATACGAAGAAGCACAAACATATTTATATTATACTATTAATGCAGTGCCAAATGCAAGGAAAAAAACAAGAGAAAAGAGCTTTTTGGGGATTTTCGTCATATTGTACATATTTTCCCATATCATAAAAGCTTATCCGCGGGTTATAATACTATCACGGCATCAATAATCAATTCTTTAAGGAGATAATGATAATGAGTAATAACAACAGCAATAACAACGGAGAAATGACACAGAAGGGCAGAGAGACTCTTGAAAGATTTAAGATGGAGTCTGCAAATGAGCTCGGCATCGACCTCAAGAAGGGCTATAACGGCGATCTTACTTCCCGTGAGGCCGGTTCTATCGGCGGTAACATGGTCAATATGATGTGTCCGGAACAACAATGGGAAATTCCGCGAAATAACGTGAAATCGATGGGACATAAGATAGTGTATACATACTATATGCAGATTGGAATATAAATAGTGAAGTTAAATGGTTTATTTATGTATGCTAAAATAAAACTGAGCCAAATATGGCACAAATGATAATAAAAAAGTGAGCCACTAATAATAATAATCCTGTATAATAAGAGAAAGAGCTTGTGTACAGGAGGAACAAGGAGTGGCAATAGCAATGGAGATCTATGAAAAGATCAGATATTACAGCAGTCAGAGAAGTAATATCTCCGGCTGCTGTTTTTTGTATAACATAACAAAAAACGCAGAAACGTTGATATTGTTTGCAAAAAGTCTTTATATATGTTGATTGATTATGTTATCATACAGCTGTAAAGATTCTTTTATATTTAACAAAATCAAAGCGGCTCTTATTAAATATATTGAGCTAGTCGTGTGCCATTTGCCTGCCGATTACAAATCTGTAATTTTCTGCTTTGGGGAGAAAAAATATGCTATAATGACCATGTCATTAGAAAAAAGGACGTAAATGCTTCAAACAAAACATAAAACAGAAGCAAATATATCTGAATAGGGGGATTGATGATATGTTGTAGCAATGGTTTTTCTGAAATGCACAGATAAAAGAAACGGCTTAAATTAAAAAGGAGGAATTGAAATTGTCTAATCGAAGAATACTCAAAAAAATGCTCAGCTTTACCACAGCAGCTCTTACCTGTACAAATCTTATGTTCGCAGGTAATTGCGGTCAGCTATTTTCACAGGAAGGTTTTACAGTATTTGCAGCAGAAACAGAAAATACTGGGATAAGTATCGACAAAACTTACTTGAAGGTCGGAGAGGCTTTGAAGATCAATAATCCGACAGGAAGCATGATAAGATGCCTTGCGGACGGCAGCGAGGTCGATCCTGAGAGCTTTGTTCTTACAGAAGAATTCTATGAGAAGTGGATAGAAGTTCAGGAATTTGACGGTGAAGGATACGAAACAGTGGACAAGGTATACTTCAGCAAGCTTCCCGTTATTTATATCAATACAGATGACGGTCAGGTCCCTGCATTTAAAAAGGACGCCAAGAGCGGCGAAATGTTCATACAGAACAACGAAGATACAGCAGAGCCGATTTACAACGGCAAAATGACTATGCAAGGCCGCGGCAATACTACATGGGGTTGGGAAAAGAAGCCATATAAGATAAAGCTCGATAAAAAGACCGACTTTTACGGTATGGGTAAGAGCAAAAAATGGTGCCTGCTTGCAAATTATCAGGACGAAAGCCTTCTGAGAAATACGACTGCTTCAAAGCTTTCCAAGGAGCTCGGTCTCACCACTATGGAGACAGTCTGGACAGATGTAGTCATAAACGGTGAATACGTTGGAAACTATCAGCTCTGCGAGCAGGTAGGCATTGAAGAAGCAAGAGTGGATATATTTGACTGGGAGGGCGAAGCTAAGGACGCCGCTTCTGCTATCGCTAAAAAGGAAAAGATAAAGGGTGACAAAAAAGACGAGCTTACAGATATGATGACAGAGGATATGTCATGGATAAAAGAAGGCGGTACAGTTACTTTTGACGGAAAAGAATATCTGGTATCGGACTATTATGACTTTGAAAGCGACATTTCGGGCGGTTACCTTTTTGAGTCCTCTGAGGAATACGACGAGGAATCAAAATTCATGACAGATTCGGGACTTAAAGTAATGCTCAAATCCCCCGAATTTCTTGCTTCAAACGACGCAATGATGAGCTATGTGCAGGATTACTGGCAGAATTTTGAAAACGCCTATCGTTCCGAGGACGGATATACCGAGATAGACGGCAAGATGACTCATTACACCGAGCTTGCTGATTTTGATTCAATGGTATCCTACTGGCTGCTTATGGAGATAATGGGAAATGACGATTCGCGCTACAAGAGCAGATATATCTATAAACCGCATGATTCTCTCCTTAAATTCGGTCCTCCATGGGACTTTGACACAGGCGCAGGTTCAATAATCGTAAGTCAGGAAATAAGCAGTGAGGCAACAGGCTGGAAGGTATCAAAGTTTGAAAATCCGCAGAATTTCTACAGAGAGTTCCTTGATGATCCGCTGTTTATTTCGGCAGCAACCGACAGATACTGGCAGATAAGGCCTTACCTTGAAGACGTTATAAAGGAAAACGGCGCACTTGAAAGAGACAGCGAATATCTTTACGAATCGGGTATGGCTGACAGTGCGCTCTGGGACAGAAATAATCAGTGGCCCGGTTACGGCAGAGGCTATATAGCCGACAGAGACTTATTCATATCGTATATGCGCGAAAGGATAGCGTGGCTTGACGAGCAGTTCAGCTCGGATGACGCATTGCTCGCAAGCACATATAACGAAAACAGCGCTTCACCGTATATCAGATCAGATGCAGTGAACATCTCGACACCAAACGCTGTTGATGATACGATATCAGTCAGCGCTCCTGCCGATGCTGTTATCAAGCCTGAAAAAGATCTTATCATGCAGATATCCGTAAATGATCCGCAGACAACAAGTCTGAAAGTATACGTAAACGGTTTGTACTATGATACTTTTGCACTGTCAAACGGTTCTGTAAGATTTGAGCTTCCTTCCGATAAGTTAAGTCAGGTAGCAGAAAAGAAAAACGTGATATCCTTTATCGGAAGAGACAAGTATAATAATACTACAGTGAGAAATTTCACTACTGTAAAACAAAGCGAATACGCTGCTGAACTCTTTCCTGAATTCAAGACGCAGAGTATTGTTCTGAGCAGACAGATCAGCTTTAATTTCTACCTTGACATTACTTCTCTTACAGAAGAAGAAAAGAATAACAGCTATATGGAATTCAATATCAATGGCAAAACATACACAGATGCCTTTGACGCTGATTTTATGAGCTGTGACGGAAAATATTATGGCTTTACCTGTTCTCCCGATTCATTTGCAATATCCAACAGGATAACTGCGGTATATCATTACGGGGACAATAAGACCATAACAAATACGTTCTCGGTTCCCGATTATATAAATACGATAATAAGGAATACATATAACAGGTATAATGATAGAATAATCGCTGTTATCCGTTCATTGTTTGATTTAAGGAACTATTTCTGTCCGCCGCGCCAGAATAATAGTATTTTCAGAACATGGTACTAAAATGATGTAAAAAGATGGAGCCGCTTTTGCGGCAACTCACTCCAAACTTGAACTTGAGTCATTGCTTTCCGATTGGGCGGATTCATCGCTGCTCTTTTCGGATTTGCCTTTATCAGCAACGGCACCTAAAACGCCGGACAGCAAATTTGAGAATATACTAATCATTGTTGCGATATGCTGTGCTTTTATGACTGATATAAGTTCTCATTCACTATGCAATGTGGAATAATTCCTTTTATACAATAACACTACTTTTTTATTCATAATTGTAATGATGTGAAGCAGACTTATGATTGATTGAAAAACAGCTCCGAATATGGTATAATTATAAAAATTACAGAAAGGCAATACGGTCAAGCTTATGATAATACTGATAACAGGAGCTTCGCATACGGGAAAGACGCTCCTTGCACAGAAGCTGCTTGAAAAATACAAGTACCCTTATCTTTCCATAGACCACCTGAAAATGGGGCTGATAAGAAGCGGTCAGACCGAGCTCACGCCCTATGACGACGATAAGCTGACGGCGTACCTCTGGAACATTCTGAAAGAGATGATAAAGACCGCCATTGAGAACGGTCAGAATCTCATAATCGAGGGCTGTTATATCCCATTTGACTGGCAGGACAGCTTCGGCGCTGACTATCTTTCGCAGATAAAATACATCTGTCTTGTTATGAGTGAAAGCTACATAAACCGCCATTTCAGCGATATTGTGGACTTCGGGAACGTTATCGAAAATCGGCTCTCAAACGATATCGACATCGAAGAGATGAAACAGGACAATCAGGAATACCTACGAGGCTGTATCAGTCACGGGCTTGAATATTTCCTGATAGACGGCGAGTACGATCTGGAGAGGTGCGGCATATGAGCAACCCATGGGAAGAAATAAGTCTGGACGACTATGAAAAGCACATGAGCCTTGACTCTGTTCGGCAGCATCAAGGCAGCTTAACAATGTTTTTGTTATTGCCTGAAAAGAATAAATAGAATAAAAATGCCTCCGTATGCTGCCGAAAGGCAATATACGGAGGCATTTGATATTACTTGCTGAGTTCACGCTTTACCGGATCATATTCAATTTTAACTTCATTGTCGGGAGAGCACGTAACAGGTGAAATGCGGGAAGGAGCTCATATATAGCAAGCACTCCGCTTATAACAATGACTCCGGGAAAACCTGCAATGCTCTTCCCGTTATCCTGACCTGTATAATATCTGTCATTCATCAAATAGCATTGAATCACTGAAACTGATATGATATAATATGTACAACCGAAAGAAAGGTAAAGCAGATGAAAAACAGACATTAAATATAACTTTTCAAAAAAATTTTTTAATGGGTGCGACATTCATGATATTCCGTACGTCTAATTATCAAAGGAAATATTTCCTGTCGAAAGGAGAATAACAATGAGTGACGGTTCAGGTAGCTACAGCCGTTTTCTCTCAGGTGACAGGGACGCAATTGATGAAGTAATAAAAGACTATAAAGATGGTCTTATATATTACATCTACAGTATTATCGGAGATATGGAGCTGTCCGAGGAAGCCGCGATCGATGTGTTCATAAAGCTTTATGTAGATAAACCTGTTTTCAAAGGAAATTCCGCATTCAAGACATGGTTATATACTATAGGAAGGAATAAAGCCTTTGACATCCGGCGGAAACGCTCAAGGATACGGGAAATATCTCTCGATGGCGCTTATTCCGTCCCGACCGGGGAAAATATCGAACAGAATTACTTGCAGCAGGAGAAATGCTCAATGCTGAGACTTGCTGTGAGCAAGCTGAAGCCAGAATACAGCCAGATTCTTTGTCTTATCTACTTCGAGAATTTCGATAATACCGAAGCAGGCAAGATAATGAAAAAAAGCAGCAAGCAGATACGCGATCTGCTTTACAGAGCGAAAAATGCTCTGAAAAGAGAACTCGAAAAGGAGGATGCTGAATATGATGGACTATAAGGAAATGGCCGCTATCGTCAAGGAAAGAGGCGATGCTATTATCGCTGAAAAAGCTGAACATACACGCCGTATCCGAAAAGTATCAGTCGCTGTTTCAGGTATTGCAGCATCAGCCGCAGCCGCATTCTGTATCTGGCATCTCAAGGATTCAGCCAAATTCATTAACACGTACCCTGATAACAGTAACATCATCGAAGATATTACAGAACCTGTTACTTCTCCGACTGCCGAAAAGGCAGCTGCTGTCTTATCAACGACAGCAAGCCATTTATCCGCAGCAGCTTCCGTAACGAAAGCAGGGTCAACAGCTGTTACTTCAGCAGATGTATCATCATCAAAAACTGCAAAATCATCTGTTAAAGCATCTGAGTCTTTCGCTGCTGTTGACAGGATTATTTCGTCAGCAGCCGTACAGACAGAATTTGTTCCTGTGGAAACTACAGAAACTGTTACAACATATGATCATGAACACCCATTAAACGAAGGGAGAATTATTATGAAACGATTTGGCGCACTTTCAACCGCCTTGCTCATGCTTCCGAATGTATCAGCTGCAAATGCTGCAGCTGCAGAGCCGTTAAAGTATACACGTACAGACAAGTATCCTGATTATATCCAGAATTTGATAACCTGCATTGAAGATTATGATCTGGATATTGACATAAACGGCGACGGTAAATTTGACATCTTTGACGCCTATGCAGTTGAACGCAATTGTTCTGACGAACTTCCTGAATATATCGTCAATAATATAAACGCCTGCGAAGAAAAGATAAATGAATTCAAGCAGGCTACAGGCTTGAATGCGAATATCTGTGATATTACGGAATACTTTGTACGTACTCAGCCGGTAAAGCTTGAATACTTTGACCCTAATTACTATATTGACAACTGTCCTGATACATATAATGAACCTGTTCCGCTTGAATATATCAGGCATGATGACGGCGATTTCGATATAATTGATTTCTACGATACAATGTTCTACGAAGAGTCGGACGGTAAGTTTGAAAGACTGAAATACCACGGCAGCGATTCCGCAGACAAGTTAATGTCGCCTATACATTATTTTATAGAATATTATCTCAAATCAGCTATGTGCTATACCAATGCATCATATAATGTAATGGCTGAGCTTATGGATAATGGCTTAGTTGATGCTGATATCGATTCAGACGGTGAGATCGGTTTTGATGACATCATGCTGCTGTATAACTTCCGGGACAAATTCTATGATGATTATTATGAGACCTGTTATGGTTACTGGGACGAAAATGATGAATATCACAGTCTGGAACCGGGGCAGGTACATGAAAGAAAGAGAACATATGACGGCTTCCTTGAGGACTATGAAGAATATATTTCTTTCCTGAAGGAAATGCCCCATTATGATGAGAAAACCGACTATACTACCAATCATCCGCTTTCAGAGAGTGAATGGGAAAAGGCAACAAAATTCTATGATATCGCTTCTCAGTATTCGCTCCATTGCTTCGCTGATATTGAGCAGACGCTGTTTATATATTATATAACCAACTATACGAATTTCAGCCCTGAGATCTTTAACAGCAGTTATTATGACAGCAAGGCGAACCATTTCATCAGTTGGGATATCTGGGGATATCTATATAAATACAAGGATATTTACGAAACATACGGCGTAAATGCTGTCAGAAGACCCGAAGACAAGCCTCTTGATCCGCGGTTCGCAAAATATGACATAGAAACGATGTTCCCTGAGTATTATGACGCTGTCAAGAAAGGTGAGATTCCTGAGCCTGACATAAACAAGGACGGAAAAACCGACATTCAGGATTATGCATTTTTCAGGGATCTCTTTACTGAGATACCGGCGCCTGATGCTCCTTCATACTTTATCTATGCGAAAATAGATGCACCGCTGGAAGTACGTGACGCTTTCAACAACGATTACGACTTTAACAATAACGGTGTCAGCTGTGATATCGGAGAACTTGAGTGCATAGAGCTTTACATTGCAAAGGCTGTAGGAGCTTCGGATTATAATGACATACTCGATATGCTTGACAAGTATTATGCAGAAAATCCGTCCCTTGATCCTGTTGCAATAATAAATGAAGAAATTAAAAAAATGAATGATCCGCAGACAGAAGCAGAAAAAAGCCATGAGGTAGAAAGCAAAATAATCAGCTATATGAGCTCCCTTGACCTGTTCAAAACTGTAACAGGTGATTCTAATATCGACGGAAACGTGGATATGTCCGATGTGGTATTAATAATGCAGTCTCTTTCCAATCCTGATAAATACAAACTGACTCCGCAGGGAAGAAAGAATGCCGATCACGATGACAACGGCGTTACCACCGCAGATGCACTTGCTGTACAGATGGGACTTCTCGGCTTATAAAAACTTTTTAGTGTTCATATATTACAGCTGATCAGTGTAGACAAAGCAAAGATACTGACAAAAGAAGATATACTTGATAGAATCCTAAATGGTGAATTTTCAAGCTTTATTGAGCTGCATTCCGAGACAAGAGGCGACATTATTTATATCCCGGAACTGGAAATGAAAATCAAACCATATGTCTGGGAAGTCAAGGAAAGAATAGTAAACATCAGCTTTGATATGTACAGTGATGTATTGAAAACGCGCTTTTTTGAGTTTAGTACAGGTTTGGGCCTGCTTTTTCGGGCTTGCGCGGAATTGCAGTGTGATCCCTTTGCAGAATAATTTGTCCAACCGCAGGAGAAGTGTAGGAAAAATAAAGTTGAGAATAACTATATCTTTTGTTGGAGCATGAGCCATGATTTTTGTTTTTGTCGGTTATGCTGCATTTTGAATATGATGTGTGCGGAACAACAATGGGAAATAACGCGAAATAGCGTGAAATCAATGGGACATAAGATAGTGTATACATACTATATGCAGATTGGAATATGATAAGGTTAATAATATAAAAGGACGGCTTTACGCCGTCCTTATTATTTATTAATTATTGTTTGCTCAACATCCAAGAATTTTTCTATAACGACCATTATCTCCTCAAGGCGCTTACCACCGATACCTTTGATCTTGCTGAGTTCTGTCTCAAGAGCTGGGAGATCTATTGTTTTGCCCTGTTCGCCGAGCAACTCATCACCATACTGCAGAATGAAGTTTGTAAGCTCTTCTCGGTTCATCTTCTTGATCTTCTTATAGGTATCTCTGTCAATAATCTCTTGATTTGCCATATGTAACTCCTTTATCATTTCTCTTATCACCAATTATAGCATAATACCGAAATAATGTAAATACATAAAGCTGAACCGCCTTTGCAGGCGGTCCACTATTACTGCTTATTTGAATCTTGTTTACGCATCTCGCGGTATATCACTCCGGCAAGTGCACTCATTATAGCGTTATACTTATTCTTATCTTGGAACAGCGATTCGTAGCTTTCCTGTGACTCTGTATAGCTCTCCATAGCTGCTTCTCCGAATGCTGTCGGGAATATGCTTTCTGTAAATATAACCGGATCTGTAGTACTGGCAGAGTTAAGGAGTTTTGGGTTCTTTATCAGTTTATCGTGCAATGCACCGATAATAACCCTGTCTGCATCGGTAAACTCTCCCTTGTACTTCTCATTGATCTTATCCAATATCTCGTCAAGAGGGCTTTTCTTCTGCTTTCCTTCTCCGCCTTTTTGTTTGGAAAGTATATACATTCCGTCAAGGTCTTCAAGCTCTATAGCGCCTTCAAAGGTCTTCTGCAGCTTATAGTATTCAAGTTTCAGCTTGCCTTCAAGGTCAACGGGATCATCCTTCTCGACAGGAAGTAAATGCAACAGATAGCTCAGGAACAGATATTCCTTATGCATATAGGTATCGAACATTCTGACAACCTGTGTAATATAGCCATACCACTTTATGAAGCTGCGGACAAGTCTGCGGAACTGATAACGTTCCTCTGGATTCTTGAGATTGTATCTGTCTGTAACAGGCTTCAGCACGCTTGTCATTCTGCCCATTGCAACAGAATCTTGTACACCTTTAGTGTTCCAGACTTTGATAAACGCCTCTATATCGTCTGATGTATAGATAGCGTAATTAAGCAGATCGCGCTCCGTCTGGTATATCAGGTCTACGTTTACTTCCTGTTCGAGGAAGGTCTCCTGATAGAAGGGCTGGAATGCGTCGTATATATCCTCCTGCTTATTGGCGAAGTCGAGTACAAAAGTATCTATCTTGCCGGAGCAGGTACGGTTAAGGCGTGAAAGCGTCTGCACAGCCTTAACGCCTTTCAGTTTCTTGTCAACTATCATTGTATGCAGCAAAGGTTCGTCGAAGCCTGTCTGGTACTTCTCTGCAACTACAAGAACATTGAAGTTATCATGGAACTCCGCCTTTGTCTGTGTTTCTGAGATATGGCTGCCGTCTTTACGGACGTTGAGTGAGCTCTCAGTATATTCCTCGGTACCGTCTTGTACTGAGCCTGAGAACGCTGTAAGCACATCAATATCTGTATAGCCGTGTTCCTTGATATATCGCTTTATCTCACGGAAATAGCGCACAGCTGCAAGTCTCGAATCCGTAACGACCATCATCTTACCCTTACCGCCTATCTTATGACGGGTGGTATCTCTGAAAGTCTCGACTATGATAGCTGACTTCTGGCTTATGTTATACGGATGCAGCTTCTGATACTTCTTGATGAGCTTAGTAGCTCTGCTCTCGGGGAGTTCAGGGTTATCAGGTGTATTCTTAGCTATCTTGAAGCAGGTGCTGTATGTCATATAGTTGCGGAGAACATCAAGTATGAAGCCCTCCTCGATAGCCTGACGCATACTGTATATATGGAACGGGTGGAATGTTCCGTCGGGATAAGGCTCGCCGAACATTTCCAGTGTCTGTGCCTTTGGAGTTGCAGTAAATGCAAAGAATGACAGATTCGGGTGTTTGCCGTGAGTTATCATCTCCTGCACGATCTTGTCGTTGCGGTCGATTTCGTCCTCGGCTTTGCCCTCTATCTCCGCATACTCTCTGAGCGCTTCTTCAGTATCGGCAAGGGCTGTTTTCAGCTTTATAGCGGACTTTCCTGTCTGAGAGGAATGAGCCTCGTCAACAATAACAGCAAAGTTCCTCCCTGCGACCTTGTCTACTTCCTGATATATCACAGGGAACTTCTGCAATGTGGTGACGATGATACGTACTCCGTCGTTGATAGCGTCGCGGAGGTCCCTTGAGTTCTTCTTCTCGTCGATAGTCTCAATAGCTCCAAGCTTATGGTCGAAGCCTGAGATAGTCTCCTGCAGCTGAGCGTCCAGCACTCGTCTGTCAGTGACTATGATAACACTGGAGAAAACAGGCTTGTCCTCATCGTTGAAAAGAGCCGCAAGTCTGTATGCCGTCCATGCGATTGAGTTGGATTTGCCTGAGCCGGCACTGTGCTGTATCAGGTAATTGTGACCTGCTCCAAACTGCCTTACATGGCCTATCAGGCTGCGTACAACGTCAAGCTGATGATAACGTGGAAACAGCAAGAGCTTCTTATCCTTGCGGTAGCTCATGAACTTCTGCAATATATCCATCATGCTGTCACGGCTGAAAACATTCTCCCAGAGATAAGCCGTAGGATAGCCGTTGGGATTGGGCGGATTGCCCTTGCCACCGTCATTGCCTGCTCCGTTGCTGCCCTGATTGAAAGGCAGGAAGATAGTATTCTTTCCATTGAGCTTTGTGGTCATGCAGGCTTCAAGCTGGTCAACGCAGAAGAAAGCGAGCACACGGTTATTGAAGCGGAAACAGTTCTCCCTCGGATCGCGGTCGTACATCCACTGGCGCTTGGCGTTCTCGATGTCCTGACCTGTGTACTGGTTCTTCAGTTCAAAGGCGAAAACAGGTATACCGTTCACGGCGATGACCATATCCACGGAGTTCTTATTATCAGCGGAGTAGTACCACTGGCGGTTCACGGTTATCTCGTTGGCGTTATAGTTGTCGGTGGCAGTCTGATTCAGTCCCGATTCAGGCTTGAAATAGCAGACACGGAAAGGAATGCCCCTGTGTTTGAAGCCGTTACGCATTACAGAAAGCAGACCGTCCATATCAACGGCTGTCTGGAAAGCCTGTGCGAACTTCTCGGGCGTGCCGCTTTGCAGTTCAAAACGCTGCCATGATTTCGGCTGAGTAGCCTGCACAAAGCGTACAAGGGTATCGAGGTATAGTGCGTTCTTGGCGTCGTATATATCGTTATTGCGGGTATATCCGCCCGACAGCATAGCGGCTTCGATGTCGGATTCAAAGCGCTTTTCGGTAGCTATCATGCCTGCGGCACCTCCTTTTTGCCTGTGACGTATTCGTAGATAAGGGATTTTTTATAGGAATCCAGCTCTGTGAGGAACTGTTCTTTTTTTGTGATAAGGGAATCTATCTCGGTGCATTTTTTGTCGAGATATTCTGCGATTTCTTGTTGTTCACACTTTTTAGGAAGTGGAAGCGGAAAATTATTAAGAGTAGTTAGTGAAAGATTTGCAATAGTTGTTCCATTAAGACTTAAATCCATTAGTATTTTTGAAATATTGCTTGCCAAATAATATCTAACATACTTTTTTGATGTATCTGAAATCAGTGTAATATACCCTGCACTTTTTCCTAACAATACTTTTTCTCCATTATAAAATGAAGTTTTTCCATAAGTTGCACCATTGAGTGTAATTAATATTGTATTATCAGATAAAATGCTTGGTTTGTATTTTTTGTATTCTTCTTCATTAAGTCTATCTGTGTTGTCTTTAAAAACTAAATTTTCACTTCCAATATTATTACCATTAAGGAAATAATAATCGCCATTTTCATCATATTCAGGTGTAGAATGTAACCCGTCGCCTATTTTTACTGATACTCTTTTTAACTTTACAATGTCCCACTCCTGCGGAATCTCTCCAATCCACTTAATACCGCTGTCCTTCATAGCTCTGTCGCCCCTTACGCCCTTGGTAACAGCCTGCGTTATAACAGCCTGACGGAGCTTTTTGTATTCCTCTATGGAGGCTTTTGTTTTCTCGATAACGCTGTCTATCAGGGCGCATTGGCGGTCGAGGTAGGAGACAAGTAATTGCTGTTCCTTTAGTGAGGGTACAGGAAATGAAAAGTCTTTTAGTTTTTCTTGAGAAAGTGATGCCATTATCGAACCACTTGAATGAATAGTATAATATTTCCAAAATACATAACTTGATAAAACATAGTAAAGATATTCGTTTGAAAATCTATTATGTAATGGACGGATTATAAGCAAATGACTGTTTAAGCAAGCTTTATCTGGTAATTCCGTTATTTTCGCAAGTTTTCCAATTGTTCCATCTTTAGTGATTAACAAATCTCCTACTTGAATTTGTATGAACTTGTCCATTTCATAACGTTCTTCGCTGACATGATAACACGTTTCCCAGTTTACTTTACCATTGATAAAATCAGTACCAGTTACACAGTATGGTCCTTCATCAATAAAATCACTTGAACCAAGACCTTGCCAGCCTATTCTACCCTTCATATATGAATAGTATTTAAGCTTAACTATATCCCAATTTTCAGGTATTTCCTCAATCCATTCAATACCGCTGTCTTTCATCTGTCTCAATTTTTTCACCTCATTTCAGTGCCAGCATCAGCCATTAGCTTTCCCTTTGATCAGCAGTATACCGACTGTGCCAAAAAACAAAGAGATCGCAGAAAGACAGCCGATGAAAATCGGATTCTGCTCTGTGTCCTGTTTCAGTACGGCTTCATCCCGTTCCTCATTACATCTCAGCGATACGGTTTCGCCTTCCTTGTATTCGCCGTAGAGATGGTTGTGTTTGATCGTATGCTGACTGCCGTTCAGCCCGTCATACTGTATGGTGACATTGCTGTGTGCTTCTTTATGATCGTGATCATACTCGTAATAAACATAACTGCTGATGACTGTTCCATTCACGGCGACGGTATACTTTTTTGCGTATACTGCGTTCCGGATGACAGCCCAGATGAGGGCAAGCAGAACGAATACTGCGATCACTACAAGAAAAATGCCTGTATTGCGCAGTGACTTTTGTTTATCGTAATTCTTTGCCATATTCAGTTCCCCTTATCAAACAGCGCGGAAAGGCTCGACTGTATATCAGCCTCAATACCGCTCAGCCTTGCCATGATATCCTCAACCTTTTCGGGCGCCTGATACTCATAGAAATAGCGCGTCATGGGTATCTCATAGCCAACCTTGGTCTTCTTTTTGTCTATCCACGCATCGGGAGCGTAAGGCAGTACCTCACGGGCGAAATACTCGTCGATATCCTCCCTCAGCGGTACATTCTCGGTATCACGCTTGGAAGCATCTGCAACTGGCTTGCCCTTTTTCAGCACAGGCTGACCATTCTCATCGACCTCGGGACGCTCAACGACTATCTTGTTATAGCCGAATTCCTCGTTGTCGAATATCTTGCTGTGGCAGTAAACGCCGTTCTTGTCGCCGTATATCTCGTCCTGTCTGAACTCGCCGTAAGCCTTGACGATAAGGTCGCGGCAGAGGTCGGTAACGTCATAGCGCTTAAATCCGATAGACTTCCTGCGCTGCTCTCCGCAGTGTGAAGCGTCGATAAGTTGGACCTTTCCTGCACGGTAGGCAGGCTTGTTTTTGTTCAGCACCCAGATATATGTGCTGATACCCGTATTCATAAACATATCTGTCGAGAGCTGGATAATAGCGTCGAGCCAGTCGTTTTCAAGTATGTAGCGGCGAATCTCGGAAGGACCGCTGCCTGCGTCACCAGAGAACAGGGGAGAGCCGTTCTGTATTATAGCCATTTTGCCGTTCTGTGCCAACTTGGAAAGACCGTTCAGCACGAAAAGCTGCTGACCGTCTGATATCTTGGGAAGTCCCGGCGCAAAGCGTCCCAGCTCGCCCTTCTGAGCTTCGGCTTCAACTGCCTTCTGCTCGCGCTTCCAGTCGATACCGAATGGTGGATTTGAGATAATATACTGGAACTGATAGCCGCTGAACTGATCCTCGGACAGAGTATCGCCGTAGCGCATATTATTGGGATCACCGCCTCTTATCATCATATCAGCCTTAGCAATAGCGAATGTAGAGGGGTTGAACTCCTGTCCGAAGCAGGTAACGTCCATTTCGGAGTTGAGGTCATGGATACGCTCCTCCATGCAGCTAAGCATCTGAGATGTACCCATAGCCATATCGTATACAGTAACAGTGCCGTTTCGTGAGAAATCAGCGTCAGACAGCAGTATATCTGTCATGAGATAGATAATATCACGGCTGGTGAAGTGAGCTCCTGCCTCCTCGCCGAAGGACTCGGAGAAGCGCTTTACAAGGTCCTCAAACATATAGCCGCAGTCAACTGCGCTTATCTTGTCGGGGCCGAGATAGCCCTTCTGGGAGTTGAATTCTTTTATAACGAGATAAAGGGTATTGCTCTCCACCATACGGCGGATTATAGCATCAAAATCGAACTTGGCAAGTACGTCCTGTACATTAGCGGAGAATCCTGCGAGGTAGTCACGGAAGTTAGCCTCGATGTTGTCAGGATCAGCACAGAGCAGGTCAAATGTATATTTGCTGGTGTTGTAGAACTGGTAGCCCGAAGCTTTGGTGAGGAAGCCGTCGATAACTGCAAAGTTCTTCTTGCTTTCGTATTCCTTCAGCACCTTGTCATGAGTCGGGAGCAGGCAGTCGTGAAAACGCTTCACAACCGTCATAGGAAGGATAACAAGTCCGTACTCATGCGGCTTGAACGGTCCGCGCAGCATATCCGCTACGTTCCATATCATAGACGCTTTCTCAGCGATATTTGTTCCGACTACTGTAAATCTATCATTTGCCATGTTCAATACCCCTTTTATCAGAATAATACGTAATTTCATTATATCATGCAATTGTTAAATTTTCAAGAAAAAAGAGTAAAAAGATGTCGGGGCATTATGCCCCGATTTTCTATTTATATCGTAAAACGAATAGTGTCTGCTGATTTATAAATAGTCTCATCAATAGATATAATAATACGATTTCTTTATAGCTATGACAAGGACAATGTCAAAACAGCGGCATATTCGGCAATAAACGACTTGATTTCTGCCTCTCGACTTTTTATAATAATGGCATAGAATAACATCTCAGGGGGGAACATATGAAAAAAACACTGACCAAAATGTTATCTGTACTCACAGCAGTCGTATGTTTTTTTGTTGTGTCAGCCTTTAACTCGTTCACTACAAATGCCGCTGATCAGCTGATAAAGGGCATAATAGATGACTACGTTTACGAGATCTGGAATGCTTTTTATAAAGGCGATGTTGAATATGAAAACACGGAAAGCAACGGCTTTTCTTTCAGCTGGAACGACATAGACAATGCAACGGCTCTGAAGGGAAAAGGCTTTGAAAAAAACTCTGTAAAGGCTTATAAGGTGGAGGATTACACTATCGATTACTCTCTTGATATCAACACCGACGGGATCGCATATGTTGGGGTACAGGGGTGGATGTCAAATGCATTGGCAAAATTTCATATTGTTGAAGCCTGGGCATCATGGCAGCCGCCCGGAGAAAATGCTGAAAAACTGGGCAGCGTGATCATCGGCGACACTACTTACGATCTTTCCTGGAGTATCCACGTTGGACAGACTTTTGACGGTAGTGGCTACAATTATCCTATGTATTGGAGCGTTGCACGCAGAGAACAACTCGAACTCAATACTACCAACCATCTTGAGGGAACTATAGATGTGGACGAGCATTTAAGAGCATGGGCTTCAGCAGGTCTGGATCTGGGGTATCTTTATGACGTGAAATTCGGAATAGATGCGTATAAATCCAACGGCTCCGCAAAGCTTATTTCAATGGACACACATATGGACATGGCTACAGAGGAGTTATTTGATAAATACAAGGTCCATGAACCCTATGAACGGCATGATCCTCTTCCTGTAGGCAAGGATGGACGGATAATAACGGAAGATTTTGAAACAGAAAATGATAAAGTTGGCTGCAATAGCAAAAGTACAGCAAAACTCACAAAAGATGCCTTTTTCAGCGGTGAGCAGTCATTAAACATATGCTGCGGCAAAGAGGGCTCATCAGCTTTCTATTATGAACTGGATCCTTATGACCTTCCAACTTCCACAGACGGTACTGTTGCCCGATTCCAGACAGGAGCAAGGATATACGCAGATAAGGATACTTCTTTTGAAGTGTATTTGTACGAATACAATGATGAAGAGATATTACCGCAGAAAAAAACGTATCATATTGGAAAAAGGATATGTAAAGCCGGTCAATGGACAAATTTACGAGGTCTGTTCTTCGATTTCCAGCATGATAATTTCCGAAAATACAGTATTATATTCGAAGCTGATTCAAACGTTAATTTCTTTATCGATGATTTCTTCATAAGCTCTGCCGGTTCCGCAGACGATATGGCAATACAGACATTTGATGCTGAGAACCGAGGCGACCTCAACGGTGATGGTGCTATAAACAGCTTCGATCTCGTGGAATGCCGCAAAGCCTTACTGACATCTACAGGTAATAACCTCATAGAGGATGGCGGCGATGTAAACGGCGATTTCAAGACAAATGTAAATGACCTTGTGCTTCTGACAAAGTATGTCCTTGGAGTCTCGGACGAGATACCTCTTACCGAGAATGAAGCAGTTTTACTGACAGGCGACAATATATTCCGCAACACAGACATTGATCGTACGCTGGATGTTTCAGCTCTCAGACAAAACGATGATACTGTCAGCACTATAGTTCGTAGGGACGGCACATTTACTGCTGAATGGAACAGAATAGCCGATTATACCTGCGGAAGCTATACTGAATATGATGAATACGCTTCCAATTACTGCAGGGACTTCGATATTAACTATTGTGCTGATATAAGCTCAACAAATGATATAGATGTTTTTCTCCGCGGATCTGTCCAGGAAGATAACCAATGGATAGGCTTTGAGATACACGAATGCTTTAAGTGGAACAGCTATGCTAAGAGTTACATCAGCGAAGCAATAGACAGCGGAAAGTACGAAACAGTCACTGTAAACGGCGTTGAGTATTATATGAACAAGGAGTATAGAGCAGGAAAGATAAGCAACTTATACTTCTATCGCAAGGATGATCCCATAAAAAATAGCGATTCATGCTGTATTGAAAACAAATACAATCTAAGCGATTTCCTTGAGGAATGTTCCATATACAACGAAGAAATCGCCTGTGTAACGAAAATAGGAATGTATGTTGAGTCATATGATTCAAACGGCTATGCTGATTTCAAGGAGCTGAGCTTCGCAAAATAACGTACAAAAAGTACTTCCAATAGTAATAAATTGAATGAAGGCGGGAGAATCTCCCGCCTTTTCCTTATTTAATTTACTTTAAATACCTAAAGTCGTAGTCTTTTCGCAGTTCTTTTAATCTGTCGTCTGGTGTACTAAAATCCAAACGCGAATCATACTCCAGTAGCAGTAAATAATCTAACGGCGAAAATGTGCATGTAACGATACCTCCTCCCTCTTCACATTTGACCAAGCGCTTATCGATCACAGGCATTCCATCCTCTCCTTCATACGTCCATGCAATACAGTCAGCTGATGAAGTAGCCTCAGATGTGATAGACGGAAAACTCAATCCCTTTCATCATGACAATGACAAGGAAGAGGCAAAGTAATAAGAAGCTCCTTCTCCACAAAGGCTGATATCCATATAGAAGTTTTGCCCCTGAGTGTTATAAAGCGCTCAGGGGCATTTTGTTTATAATATTGCTAAGATAAATCAGAATTTAATCTTCAATTAACACGGATACGTTTCTTTCAGATATTCAATCAGCATTTCGGGAATGTACTGATAGTGATGGGATTCATACAGCTTGTAGTTCAGTTCTGCATTATGTGACTCGAGACGCTCCTTCAGCTTTGCAACACCTTCGAGCGTTGTATCATCTCCCTCACGGTAGTTTTCGGCATAATCGGGATCTTCCTGCGAACCTGCACAGAGGAATACGGTCTTGTCCAGCTTTTCATTTCTGTCAAAATAGTCGTAATCATTCATATATATGTCATTGCTGATGCCTTCATATTCATTATAATGCTTCAGCCCCCACAGTGCAGGGCTGCCGATGATATAGTGACCGAACGACTGATTCTCGTACTGATCTGAATTGAACAGTGCATAGTGTGTGAATACGCCTCCGTCCGAATGACCGTACAGCGTGGAATTTCCGCAGTCAATGTTGTAATTCTCGCATAGATACGGCATCAGGTTGTCGGTGATAAAATCCAGCAGCTCACTGCGATTGCTGACAAGATCCTCATATCGTAGCCCTTGGTCAGGGTCAGTGACATCATAGCTGTAATAAAGGCTAACAAGGATAACGGGTGCAGCCTCTTTGTTTTCCATACATTTTCTAAGCGCGGGACAGTTGCCGAAGCGCCATATACCGTCCGTCAGGAAGAAAACGGGATAGGTCTTTGCCTTGTCATAATCGGGCGGTATCAAAGCATACATCTGTCAGAACCCCATAGCAATCTTTGTTTCCTGCATTTTATCTGTTCCCACCAGTTCTTCCAGAAGCATGAACGACACAGCAGGTCCTGTCTGCGGACAGTCTTTTGGTTTGCGGCTTTGATATCGGGCTGTTGCAGGAATATATGGATGCAACTTACCCATTGAAAAATGCAACTTACTGCAAGAATAATACAGCTTACCTATAAATTGTTGACTTAAAGCGGAAATTTCCGTATAATGTAGCATATAGTACACGAAACTTTATTCATGATAGTGGAGGGGAATGACATGAAAAAGCATTTTAAGAGGATCACCGCAGGACTGCTTGCAGCTGCAATGATTGTACCGATGAACAGCGTGATGGCAGGACCGATAACTGCATCAGCATATGAACTTCTTGGGGAGACAGAATTTGAAAGCAAGATCTTGCCATGGGCGACCGCAGAATCAGGAAATGCAAAGCAGGAAGCCGATATAAATGAAGGAGCAGCTCATATCACTGTGATAAAGCCTTACGGCGAAGAACACGGACAGTGGGAGCTTCAGTTCCGTCACGGCGGGCTGACCTTCAGTAAGGGACATGAATACAAAATCAGCTTCAGAGTAAAAGCAAAGCGTGAGGGGATGGCTTTGTGTTCCTATATCGGCAGTATCGACGGCAACAGAAGAATATTTGAGCTTGACGGAAAAACAAATGATATGCATATTGGCTATTCTTACGGCGGCAGCTGGGGAAAACCTGTTTCGCTTACGAACGAGTATCAGGAATTCTCAGGTATATTCAAAGCTCCTGAGGATATTGAAGAAGAGGTTTACTGGATATTCAGCTATGCTGACGACGCTTCGGGCTTCGGTGGAAATGCAGAAGAAGGCGATGAACTGTGGTTCGATGATATGACCATTGAGGATATGTCGGAAACATCCGAAATACCTCCTGATCATGACCTTGGCATAATAGGACGAAGCAGCAGTGGTTTGGAGAATAACTACATCTCAGTCAACCAGCTGGGATACTATACAGGACTTTCCAAGAAGGCTGTTCTCAGCGATGACAAGGGAGCTTTCTGCAAGGATGCAAAGCCGATAACTCTCAGCGGAAGCTACGAGTTCGAGATAGTCAATGTAAAAGGAAATAATGTCGAGTTCACGGGAACAACAGGCGAGGCTGCGGCCGATCCCGATTCCGGTGATACCGTATGTAAGATAGATTTTACCGATTTCAACCATACCGGAGAGTATTACATCCGTATCAAGGACACTGAATGGCGTTCGTTCCCGTTCAGGATAGGGTATGATATTTATAGTGATACCGAAAACGATATGCTTACAAATGCGCTGAATTATTTTTACCAGAGCCGTTCAGGTCTGGATATTGAAAGCAAGTATATCACCTCGGGCGACAGCAGAGAACTTGCACACAGATTCAACAGGGATGAAGCTGTCGGATTTGTCAGGGATAAGTGGAGCAGTGAGTATCCCACAACTACGGAGAAAGCCGAAAACTTCACTGCAACGAGGATAGATACCGGCGGCTGGTTTACAGGCAGTGACTTCGACAAGTATATGACAGAGGGCGGCAGAGCTGTCTGGATCCTCCAGAATATGTATGAGCGTTCTCTGAAGACAAAAAACTGCGGAGATAAGTTCGCTGACGGTTCGGGAATCGTTTCAGTACCGGAAAGCGGCAATGACATTCCCGACATACTCGATGAATGCAGATATGAACTTGACTTCATGTCAAAGATGAAAGTACAGTCCGATGCGAAGGAATGGGGAGATTTTGCAGGTCTGTATTATAACGATGCTCATGGAGTAGGGTTCAGTGCCAGACCGAAAGACTATGAGCATGAATATCATTCCTGCTATATCGTTGACCCGCCCACATTTGCAGCAACTCTGAATTTTGCTGCCTGTGCAGCACAGGGCGCAAGACTTTGGGCGGATTATGATGCTGAATATGCAAATGAACTGCTGACTGCTGCAAAGGATGCTTTCAAGGCATACTACAGGTTCCGCTATGATGCTTCGGAGGATGAGGCTCAGAATCCGGAATCGTTTTATCAGCCTGAATACAAGAGCGAGACAAGAGCGGTCGCCGCTGACTATGATGTCAGTGATGAAGTCTATTGGGCAGCCAGTGAGCTTTACATCACCGAAAAGCAAATGAGTGGAGAAGATGCTGAGTTCTATCTGATGAATATGATGCAGCATAAAAACGCATTCAGTTTTAATTCAGGCGAAAGCGATACAGCCGGTTCTATGTCACTGATCCTGAATAAGGAACTGCTCCCCGAAGATCAGGCCGGAAAGCTGGAGGGTTCGCTCGGAGAGCTTACAGGAAATATTTTCACATTCCAGCGTGAGACCGGCTACAACTTACCAGAACTGTCAGACTACGGCTACGGTTCAAACGCTGATATCATAAACGATCTTATGCTGCTTGCGTATTCCGTTGATCAGAGTTTTGATATACACCGTCTCAATGGTATTGCTGACGGAATGGACTATCTTTTCGGCAACAATCCCATGTCATACTCGTTTGTAACAGGTTACGGCTCTTATCACGTCAAGAACCCGTCAAGCAGATACTGGTCGAATGATACCGAAGAAGATCTGCCGCTCGCTCCTGACGGATTGCTCGTAAGCGGTCCCGATGCGGCAATTGAGGATAAGTATATGCGAGGCCTTGGTTTTGGTGAGGATACCGTGCCGCAAAGGTGCTATGCGGATTCAGCTTCGGCATGGTCCGTGAATACTGTTTCAGCCAGCATAAATGCAGGCTTTGCATGGATCGTATCGTATATGCAGGATACAGCCGGTTTCCTGCCTAAGAACCCCGATTTCGCAGGTGATGTCAATACCGACGGAACATTCGATTTATCGGATGTTGTACTGGTACAGAAATGGCTGCTGGGAGTTCCCGGCACAGAGCTTGACTGCTGGGATGCGGCTGACTTCTGCAGGGACAACAAGCTGGACGTTATGGATCTTTGCCTTATGAAAAAGGCACTTCTCGAAAAAGAAGAAAATAGTTAATGCTATCCCGCAAGGGGACAAATCAGATAATGCCGATACCTGTAAGAGGATGCTTACAGGTGTCGGTACAAAGTTCCCTTTTTCACATATATCATTCCACAGTAAACAGTTGTAAGGAGAGGGCTTGAGGAGAAACTATATAGATTTGTACTTATGATTATTTCACTACCGGGAAAACATCGATCCGCAACTAAGAAAACATTAATCTGTATCAAGAAACGCATCAATACGTAATGGAGGTATCAAAATGAAAACAAGGCTGACTGCACTCCTTATATCAGGAGTAATGTTAACGACCGCAGCGGCAGCTATGCCTGTACCGTCGGCTTACAGTTCAGAGACTGATGAGGCGCTGAAAAAAGGCGATATGAGAATAACGCTCGTTGACTATTACACAGGCAATCCAATCAAATTTGACGGTTATGCCGAGCCGTCACTCTGGTCGGATATCACTTATTTAACACCGAATGGCAAAGTATCTTCCGGACCGATCTCCTATATGTACGAAAATTCCATGATATGGGAGAATATGGCTGATTATTTCAATGCGGACAGCTTTGAATTCGGCTTGAACTGGGGTGGACTGCCGGAAGGTTATTCGATTCCCGATGAATCTGTTGACCGTGCAGGCTATTTCAACGGAAAGAGCGTTCCTGACAATTTCGTCACCGTTACAAAATATGACAACGGATCTGCTGATGTTGAATTCAGACTGATAAACAAGAACAAAAGGCCTGCCGCCAAAGAGGATTATGAGTCTGTAATAGGCACTCTGCCCGACTGGACACCTCTGGATTTTGCCGACGCAATGCATTTTTATAATGAACACGGTAAATGCTATTTGGAGGACAACTTCATATGCCTTGTCAAACCTATTCTCAAATCAGAGATAGATAAGTATGGTATTCGTATATCCGGAAGTATGACAGATGTCAATACTCCGGCAGGTACAGTAAGAAAGATATATGAGGTCGAGATACCTGAAAAGCCCGATCCTTCCGATGAAAAGGCAGTACAGGAATATGAAGATTACTGCGACCGTCTTGGAATATATTCCCGTGATTACAGTTTCTTTGAAGAATATGCAAAAAAAGACGACCCCTATGTATTTGAATTTAGAATGTTTAGGGTACTTGAAGGCTATGACCTGACGATCGAAAGCTATGAAAAAGACGGCGATGAGATCAGGGTCATGAATACATACACTTTTGAGAATACCGACGGTGATACTGTCGAGACTGATATAAACAAATGGCTGCCCGATTGTAAATCTGAATGTCATTTCTTTGCAAGTCCTGCAATTTATGGAAACTACATTGCATACCACTCAACAGAAAAATATTATCCCGGTACTGTTCTTAAAGTTGAACAAAAGGGAGAAGGTGCGGTTGAAAAAGAGTATGAATCTGAATGTTCAAGTTTTTCACTTGTGCCGTCAGACGGCGACGAACCCGAATATGTAAGAGTGTATAAACCCGTTGCGGACGGCAGGCTCAACATAAGATTTATAGTCGGCAAAGAGGGAGAGGAACCTTTCGATCAGGCGGAATTTGACTGCGGGATAAAAAACAACTGCTCGGAGATAATAAACTATAAAGGACATACAGTCTTTACATTTATCGACAAAGACACAGGTGAACTTATTCCTGAACCAAAGTCCGGCGAAAAATTCTTTTTCATAGGCAATTATTTCCGTGAACCGCTGTCAGGTCAGATATTCAGTATCACATCAAATCCGTGTGCTATAAAAACATTGCACACATACAATAAGAATGATAACTATACTTTCAATATGAAAACAGCGTCAGGACGTTATGATCTGCCCGAGTTTGAAGTAACATCCGAAAATTCAGATTGTATGGACATAACCTGCAAACTGAAATGGATACCGGACGGAGATGCAAACAATGACGGAGAATTCAGCATTGCCGATGCTGTTCTGCTGCAAAAATGGCTGTTATCAGATAATGAAACAAAGCTGAACGATTGGAAAGCTCTTGATTTCTGCCGTGACAATACAATTGATATATTCGATCTTATCCTTATGAAAAAGCAACTTACAAAGAAAAATATCACCGAATATATAGAACCTGAAAAAAAGAACTTATACGGTTATCCGCTTATCGTCGAAAAAGATGATCTGAAAATGTATCTTGGCCCCGATGAAAATTATCCTTGTGTCGCAGCATTACCGAAAAATACTGAACTTTACGAAATCGGCTATAATACAGATAACGATAACTGGCTGTTTACCGAATATAAAGGAAAGTCAGGCTGGGTAAGGACTATCAGCGAAAACGGTGAATGGAACGTCAGATTTTTAGAAATGGCTGATAAGCCTGTTATTTATCTATATCCCGAAAAGGAGACGGATGTTCATGTTGAACTTGAACTTACAGAATCCGAACTTTCGACAACTTATCCGAAGTATAATAACGGCTGGGATGTTACAGCTTATCCTGACGGTTCACTTCTGAACAAGGCTGACGGCACACATCACAAATACCTTTTCTGGGACAGCAAAAACTGCCGTACAAGATTTGATCTTTCTCAGGGATTCTGTGTTGCAGGAAGTGATACCGAAGCTTTCTTCAAGGAAAAGCTATCGTATATGGGAATGACCGAAGAAGAAATGAATGAATTCATTGTATACTGGCTGCCGAGAATGGAGCATAACAGATATAATCTCATTTCGTTCCAGGGCGATGTATATACCGAGTCTGCGAAACTGAACATAACTCCGCAGCCTGACAGCTTATGCAGGATATTCATGGCATATGTTCCGCTTGAAAATGCTGTTGAAATTGAACCGCAGCAGCTTGACACCTTTGAAAGAAACGGATTTGCAGTTTTGGAATGGGGCGGATGTGAAATAAAAAGCCGTTGAATATTAGAAATATTAAATAGCGAATACACATGAGACTTAAAAACTTCCTGATAGCTGTTAAAGATATCGGAAGATAAGAAGTCGATAGAGACACTGACGTTGGTTTCTCAAAACGTATTGACAAAATTCTATATGTGCGATATAATATAGAAAATCTTCAATGTGAAGTGAGAAAGTGGAGCTTTCAAACGAGCAGATCACAGTAGTATTCAAAGCCCTGTGTGATGAAAACAGAGTACAGATATTCAGAATTATGCTGTAAATGAAATGTCCGTGGGAACACGGACATTTTATTTATAGTATATATAGATAAAGTCGAATATATTTATCGGAGATGAATTATGACACACACAGAAATTGCAAGTGAGCTTTTCTCAAAGCGGTATTACTGCTCTCAGTCGGTGCTGGCAGCATTTGCCGAGGAGCTTGAAATGACAAAGTAACAAGCTCTTAGAGTAGGCGCTCGTTGTCAATGAGAAGCTCGTTTCATCCGGTAAAACTCTTAAATCTGCGGAGATATTAAAGATAATAGGCAAATGACAATATTTAAGGCAGCCGTAATTGATCCGCCCCCGGTCAAGTAGACAGCGAAAATAACAAAAATATTCTATGTAATAACCAAAAGCAGTCTGTGCATATTGTGCAGGCTGCTTTGTTGTTTGTAATCGTCAAGCTCAATCCGTTACGCAGCATATGCTTCGTGATATTCCATTGGCGTCATGCAATTCAGCTTAAGTTGATATCGTTTTGTGTTGTAGTAATCTATATATTCTTCTATTGCTGAAATCAAATCTTCTTTAGATGTGAATCTACGAAGATAATACATCTCTGACTTCAGCATTCCCCACCAGCCTTCCATAGGTCCATTATCCAAACAGCGTCCAATACGAGACATACTTTGTATCATACCATGTTCTTTAAGTCTCTGATGGAATATTTTGCTTGTATACTGAAAGCCTCTATCGCTATGTAAAATTGGATGTGCATCAGGATTCAGCTTTACTGCTTCATCAAATGTGGAGATAACAAGTCCATTGCTATTGGTTCCTCTGATTTTAAATGCGACAATACGTCTGTCATAAAGGTCAAGGATCGCGCTCAAGTACAGTTTCTTGACGACAGATCCGACATAATATTTGAATTCGGTTACATCAGTCAGCCACTTTTCGTTAGGTTTATCAG
>Ga0310786_10002284_pt1 | contig 29534 bp, 27 predicted proteins | sample AusTroGonzalo_MG_FD_203881 | JGI IMG/M metagenome (GOLD analysis project Ga0310786, IMG submission 203881) | Bovine rumen microbial communities from tropical cattle in Woodstock, Queensland, Australia - Gonzalo_03 (v2) (version 2) | ecosystem: Host-associated > Mammals > Digestive system >...
AGACCATGAAGATGGTGCAGACCGCCGAGAAGCTCTACTTCTATGCCGAAATTGACAAGACCAACGAGAACATCAAGCTGGACGAAACCCTCCCCTACGCCCACAGACTCATGCTCTGCTTCGACAATGCCGACAACGAGGGTATCTTCGGCAACGATGACTGGGGCGGTGCCCGCTATGACGTCATGTATGGTGTCTGGATCATGCAGAACGGTGTAGCCGACATGGCCTGCTTCGACGTCTCCGGCTTCGAACACGCCGAGACCGACGGTGACGTGATGAAGTTCGAGTTCGGCTTCAACAAGCCCGATCACGAAGTCTTCAGCGGCAGCTCCATGCTCTATGGCGCTTACTTGAACAGCCAGTATGTAGAGGGCGAGACCTGGAACGGTGAGGAAGGCTTCCACGCCGGCAGCGCTCCCGCCAGCAACCACTGCCTGGCCTACATCGGCGAACCCATTGCTCCTTCCGTGGATGGTAACATGTCCGAGTGGGTTGCCTACGACGGCGTTTGCTACGGAAACTATGGTATGTTCAAGGTGGCTTCCGATGCCCAGAACCTTTACTTCTACTCCTACAGAACCACCGGCGACCGTTACTCCGCCATCTGGGGCGGCTCCGGTTATATCTACATTGCCTTCGACATTGACGGCGACGAGACCAACGGTGTTGTCCTGAACAGCAATGGTCCTTACGACTTCATCGGCTTCTTCATGCCTTACTACGGCACCCTGGAAGCTCCTGAAATCAAGGAGAACGCCGGCGAAGGCGGCGACAGCCTCCCCGAGCCTTACAACCTGCTGGGCATGAAGTGTAAAGGCTATGCCAACGAGACGGGCGCTTACATCGAGTACAGCGTTCCCCGCAGCAGTCTGCCTACCATTCCCAATACTCCCATCAAGATCACTTCCTGGGGTAACAAGGACCTGCATAAGGTAAGTATCACATGCACGCTTTAGTTTCTCTACAAACATTGGTACGAAGCCGACTCCTGCGAGCCGGCTTCGCTACCGCTACGGCCCTCCTTGCCGTTTCCTGCCAGCCCAAACAGGAATTGCAGTATTATAAAACCGCCCGTACCTACGAGCCGGTTCAGGTTGCAATGCCGCCCGTAACGAATGAGGTGAAAAACGTCATTCTGCTCATCGGCGACGGCATGGGCCTGGAACAGGTGAGCTGCGCCTGGGTGGTGAATAAAGGCAAGCTGAACCTGGACAGTTTCCCGTACATCGGCCTGTCCCGCACGTATTGCACGGATTACCTCATCACCGACTCCGGAGCGGGCGGAACGGCCCTTGCGGCGGGCGTGAAGACGGCCGAGAGCCATGTGGGCACCGCCGCCGATTCCACGGACCTCGCGTCCTTCCTGGTGAAGGCGCAGGCGCTGGGCAAGAAGACCGGCGTCGCGGTGACCTGCCACCTGGCCGATGCCACCCCCTGCGACTTCTGCTGCCACAATGAGTACCGCTACAACCAGGAGGACCTCATTGCCGATTATCTGGACTGCGGCGTGGACTATATCTCCGGCGGCGGCCTGGACTGGTTCAACAAGAACCGGACGGACGGCCGTGACATCGCCGCCGAAATGGCCGCTGCAGGCTACACCGTCGCACTGACGGAGGATGAGCAGATGAAGGCCGATTTACCTGTCATCGGCCTGCTTGCTCCGGACAACCTTCCCGTGGCCAAGGAGCGCGGCGATCTTTATCGGCACAGCGTCTCCCGCGGGCTGGACATCCTCTCCCGCGAGAGCGGCGACAAAGGCTTCGTGATGATGCTGGAGGGTTCCTGCATCGACGACTGGCTGCACGGCAACGACATCGGCAAGGCTATGGAGGAACTCCTGGACTTCGACCGCACCATCGGCGATGTGCTGGAGTGGGCGGCCCGCGACGGCCATACGCTCGTTGTGGTGACGGCCGATCATTCCACGGGTTGCCTCACCCTGCAGGACGGCAACCTGGAGAAGGGCGAAATCGGGGTCTTCTTTGCCAGCGAAAGCCACAACGGCATTGCCGTGCCCGTCTATGCCTGGGGGCCCGGCTCCGATGCCTTCACCGGCATCCGGGAAAACGATGAATGGGGCAGAATTATAGCATCCTTTGTAAAATGAAACAACACAACTGGCTCTTATATGCCATCATTACCATGATCACCTGGGGTATCTGGGGCGCTTTCAGCGACCAGACTACCCTCCCCAAGACCATGGTGTACGTTATCTGGGCCCTGAGCATGATTCCCTGCGCCATTGTGGCCCTCATCAATATCAAGTTCAAGTGGGATGTGCGCCCGAAAGCGGCGCTGCTGAGCATGGGCGTGGGCCTGCTGGGTGCCGGCGGACAGCTGGTGCTCTTCCTGGCCCTGGACTACGCACCGGCCTACCTGGTGATGCCAATGATTTCGGTAGCCCCAATTGTGACGGTGTTATTGTCGGCCACCTTCCTCAAGGAAAAGGTCTCCAAGCTGGGCATTGTAGGCATTGTGCTGGCCTTCGTGGCCCTCATCTGCTTTGCTCTGCCGGACAATACGGACGGCGCTGTAAGCAGCTGGATTTGGATTGTCTACGCTTCGGTGGTGTTCATCTGCTGGGGTGTGCAGGCTTTCGTGATGAAGCTGGCGAACAACAATACGCCCGACGCCGAGAGTGTCTTCGTATACATGGCCATTTCGGCCGTGGTGCTCATTCCGGTGGCCCTTATAATGGGCAAAAACTCCGGCGAGGCAATCACTGCGGAAGCCCGGCCGGAGCTAACAAAGGTGTTTTTTGTTCAGATTCTCAACGCGATTGGAGCCTTTACCCTGGTCTATGCCAACCGTTATGGCAAAGCCATGGTGATTGCCCCGCTGGCAGATGCCTGTGCACCTGTCATCATGTGCGTAATCTCGCTGATCCTGTACGCTGCGGTGCCCACCGTGCCTCAGTGCATCGGTATTGTGGCTGCCATCAGCTGCGTGCTCATTTTCAGTCGGGAATAGCGGGCGCGCTGAGCTTGCCGATGATGCCGTCCAGCATCTTGAAGAGGCTGGGGGCGGTTTCGGGGGTGACGCTGTCACACAGAACGGCGCTTCCCACGGTGAAAGGGACATCGGCCAGTAAGGATTGCAGTTCCTTCCCTTTCTCAGTAAGACTTACGATCATCTGCCGGGCATCCTTCTTCCCCTTTGTGCGAAGGAGGATGCCTTCTTTTTCCATGCGCTGCAGCAGTGGAGTCACCGTATTGGTCTCCAGGTACAGGCGCCGGGCGATGTCGTTCACCGGCTGCGCGTCTTTCTCCCACAGCACCAGCAGCACCAGGTACTGCGAGTAGGTCAGTCCGTGCTTCGACAGCAGCGGATGGTAGGCCTGCGAGAGCAGACGCGACGCGGTGTACAGCCTGAAACAGAGCTGATTGTCCAGTAAAAAGGCTTCTTTCATTACAGCATGTCCTGAATGTCCTTTTCCATCTTCTTGGGGTCGGTGGTGGGAGCGTAACGCTTGATCTTGGTACCGTCCCTGCTGATCAGGAATTTGGTGAAGTTCCATTTGATAAATCCGCCGAAGAGGCCGGGCTTGGCCTTCTTCAAATACTCGTAAATAGGGTGGGCATTCTCACCGTTCACATCAATCTTGGCCATGAGGGGGAAGGTCACGCCGTGATTGAGGCGGCAGAATTCTGCAATTTCTGCGTTGGAGCCAGGCTCCTGATGAGCGAACTGGTCGCAGGGGAAACCCACAATGACCAGTCCCAGGTCCTTATACCGCTGATAGAGCTCTTCCAGGCCGTCATACTGGGGCGTAAAACCGCACTTGGAAGCGGTGTTCACAATCATGAGCACCTTGCCTTCATACTGTTTGAAATCCACTTCTTCGCCCTTATTGTTCAGGGCTTTGAAATCGTAAATCTTTGCCATATCTCAATTCAATTAATTACACTTTGATTTATAAACCTTCTTTGATCACTCCGCAAAGATACGCCAAATAAAATTATATCGCAAACGATATATCTCAAAATACCAACAAATGATGATGCCCTCCCCTCCCTGTACACTCATACGAATTATTTTGTATATTTGCAGCGCCTTATGGAGAAGATGAGACGTTATATCGGTGTGTTCCTGCTGACAGTGTTCCTGGCAGCGTACGGGACGTCATCCCTTCATAAACACCCGGAGCAGCAGGAGGATGCTGTTTGCATGGAGTGCGTGCAGCACCACCACAGCAATCACATCGGCACGTATGACGGCGGTCTGTCGGACTGCGTGCTGTGCCACTTCCTGGGACTTCCCTTCGTCATTGCGCTTGCATCGGCCATTCTGCCGGGAGCGAGCCTCATCCGTTCCCTTTTCACTGACCTGCGCAGGCCGTTCGTATCGGCCCATCTGCGCTTAGCCCCTTCGCGTGCTCCTCCTGTGCTGTACTTCGCATAGTTCAACGAATTACAGAAACTTTAACAGGAAAGTATGATTGCAACCCTTCTGGCTGCACTTATGCTCGTTCCCGCGACGGATACCACGGAGGTTCTGGGCCCGGCCACCATTTACGGTGAGTCCCGGCGACAGGAACTCATGCACACGTCCCTGGGCAGCATTGAAGTGGGCCGAAACTACATAGAAAACCATTTTTCCGCCTCGCTCTCGCAGAGCCTCAGCACCATTCCCGGTGTGCAGGCCCGCGCCATCGGCTCCGGTCAGTCCAAGCCCGCCATCCGCGGACTCGGCTTCAACCGTATTGCCGTGGCGGTGGACGGCATCAAACACGAGGGCCAGCAGTGGGGCGACGACCACGGCCTGGAGATCGACCAGTTCTCCGTGGACCGCGTAGAGGTAATCAAAGGCCCCGGTGCCCTGATGTACGGCTCTGACGCCATCGGCGGTGTCCTGAGCCTTTACACCAACTACCTCCCCGTGGAGCCCTTCGAGGGCCGGGTTAACCTTTATGGCCGCAGTAACAACTTGCAGACAGGCCTTACAGCCCGCCTGCAGGGCCGCTCGCAGCATTTCTACTGGAAACTGCACCTGACAGGCTCCGATTACTCGGACTACAAGGTCCCCACCGACGAAATTGAGTATTATTCCTACCGGATTCCCTTGAAAGACGGAACGCTGCGAAACACCGCCGGCCGCGAACGGGACGCCTCCCTGACGCTGGGCTACGTGGGCCCGCGCTTCCGCACAGATTTCAAGGTGGCCAATTCCTGGTCCAAGAGCGGCTTCTTTGCCAATGCCCATGGCCTGGAGGTGCGGCTGTCGGAGATTGACTACGACGCTTCCCGCCGTGACATCGACCTGCCCTGGCAGAGCGTGAACCACCTCACTGTGCAGAACCACAGCCATTTCCATGGCAACGGCTTCACGGTCGACGGAGACATCGCCTGGCAGCTGAACCACCGCGAGGAGCAGTCGGAGCCGGTTTCGCACGGGTACATGCCCATCCCGCCGGATTCCCGCGAACGCGTCTTCCGCAAGCACACGCTCACCGGAAAGCTCGGCAGCAAGATTGACATCTCCCGCCGCAACCAGCTGCAGACTGGCTTTGACGCCGAATTCCAGCACAACCGCCGCGACGGCTGGGGCTTCATCATCCCCGACTTCGAGACCACCTCGCTGGGCGTCTTCGCCATCGACCGCTTCACAGTAAGCGAACAGCTCAATTTCAACGCCGGCGTGCGCTACGACCACGTAGCCACGGCCATCCACGCCTACCGGGACTGGTTCACCACGCCCGACGAAACCGGCACGCCCGTGTACAAGGAGCGCTCGGCCGAATCGCAGCGCCGCTTCAGCAGCGTCACCTGGTCGGCCGGCATGGCCTGGAGCCCGGGAAGGTGGGTGCTCAAAGCCAACGTGGGCAAGAGCTTCCGCGTCCCCATCCCGAAGGAATTGGGGGCCGATGGTGTCAACTATCATATCTTCCGCTATGAAAAAGGGTCGGCGGACCTCTCCCCCGAGGAGTCCTATCAGCTGGACGCCGGCATCAACTGGCTGGGCGACAAGCTCTCCATCCGGCTGGACCCTTACCTCAATTGGTTTCCCAATTATATATACCTTAACCCCAGTTCCGACTATTACGAAGGCCTGCAGCTGTACACCTACACCCAGGCCGCGGTCTTCCGCACCGGCTTCGAGATGCAGCTGACGTGGAAACCCTTCCAGTGGCTGGAACTGGAAGGCAAGGGCGAATACCTCTACGCCCGGCAGATGTCCGGCGCCAAAAAAGGCTACACCCTCCCCTTCTGCCCGCCGTGGAAAGCAACCTTCAGCGCGAAGTACAGCTTCCTGGAGAACGGATTTGTGCAGGCCGATGTCCGCGTCGCGGGCCCCCAGCACGAGATTGTCCCTCCGGAGAAGCCTACCGACGGCTGGTACACGCTGAACCTCGCGGCCGGAAAGGACTTCCAGATTGGGAACACCCTTCTCAAGGCCGGCATTCAGGTGGAAAACCTCCTGAACCGCCGCTATTACGACCATACAAGTTATTACAGGCTCATCGGAGTCCCGGAGCCCGGGCTGAACGCCTCTATTATGTTGGGACTCGAATTTTAAAAACAGACAATCTATTATGAAAAATATTATTCTTACCGTACTCGCTATTTCCGCTCTCGCATTCGTATCCTGCAAAAAGGACAACACCGTCGCCAAACCCACCGTGCAGTTCACGGAGGTTGGCCACGAGAACAGCAAACAGGCCATGCAGGGCGACGACATGCACCTGGAGGCCGACATCATGGCCGAAGGCCTGATTAAGCGCATCGACGTGGAAATCCACCAGGAAGGCGGCACCTTCGAGATTGAGAAGGCCTACACCGAGGGCAAATACATCGGCGTGAAGAACGTGGAATTCCACGAGCACATCGACATCCCCGAAAACGCACCCCTGGGCGAGTATCACCTGCACTTCACCGTTACCGACCAGGCCGGTCAGACGGTAACGGCCGAAGAACACATTGAAGTAATTGCCTTTGACCCCAGCCATCACGACGACGATGAAGACTAAACATATTTTCTATCTCCTGCTGTTGTGCGCACTCAGTGCGTGCAACAGCACTTCCAATGAAAAAGACCTGGAAGCCCCCGAAATCCTTGCCGGGACGGAAGGCGCAGGCCCGCTGAACTGCGCAGTATACCATTTAGGCGGCACGCTCATTTTCCAGTACAGCTTCCTGGACAATATGGAACTGGGTTCCTACAACCTGGAAATCCACAACAACTTCGACCATCACACCCACAGCACCGAGGCCGAAACCTGCCAGCAGGACCCCGTGAAGAAGCCCGTCAATCCCTGGATTTACAACAAGGATTTCCATCTTCCCGCCGGCGAGAAAATGTACGACGCCTACGAGGAAATAAAAATCCCCGAGGATGTAGACCCCGGGGAATATCACTTTATGATCCGTTTGACGGATGCTTCAGGTTGGCAAACCTTGAAGTCGGTTTCTATCCGCGTAGCAGAATAGTCCATTGTCATCCCGAGGGCCGAAGGCCCGAGAGGATCTCCAGGAGATACACTCGCTTCGCTCGGTATGACAAAAAAGGTTACTTCTTAATAATACGGCCTACACCCCAGCAGAGGGCGGCAACGGCCATACCATTGATGGAGGCAAAGCCCCAGTGGAGAAGGTTGGCGACAAGGGCACCGGCGATAACGCCGATGATAGCAGCCCAGTCAACGGCCTTCTCTTCTACTTCCTGACCCTTGGTGCAGAAGTAGTGGAGGATGAGGATGATGCCCACAGGCGGCAGGGTGCAGTTGAGCACGTTCAGCCAGCCGCAGAAGTTCCAGTACAGCCAGACAGCAGCCACGGTGCCGATGATACCGGAGATCACAACCATGGCCTTCTTGGACAGGCCGAAGATGTTGCTGAGGCCGAGACCGGCGGTGTACAGGGCGTTGTCGTTGGTAGTCCAGATGTTCAGGCCCAGCACCAGCACAGCCAGGTAGAAGAGGTTCAGGTTGAGCATGACCTCGAAGATGTCGTTACCGCCGGCGTAGATGCTGGAAACGGCGCCGAACAGGAACATCAGGCTGTTGCCCAGGAAGAAGGCGACGACCGTGATAATAAGGCCGATTTTACCGTTCTTGGCAAAGCGCGTGAAGTTGGGCGTAGCGGTACCGCCGGAGACGAAGCTACCGACAACGAGGCCCGCACCGGCGATGATGCCGAGGTCCTTGCTGCCCTTGGCGAACTGCTCGGCCAGGCCGGCGTCACCATTGTGCACAGCCATAATCATGGCAATCGTACCCAGGATAGCCACAGCCGGAACGGCAATGTAGCTGATGATGGTAAGGCTCTTGATGCCGAAGTAAGCGCTGCAAGTCATGAGGATACCGGCTACAGCAACCAGTGCATAACCCTGCCAGGGCATGTGATCAGGCGTAACCTCCAGGCCGAAAATGGACTTGGCCACAGGAATGGCGAACATCGCCAGACCCACACCGAACCAACCGGTCTGCGTGAAGCTGATCATGGCGCTGGGCAGCCAGCTGCCCTTGGTGCCGAAGCTGCGGCGGGAAAGCATGTCCAGGGAAAGACCGCTTTCTGCGCCAATCCAACCGAGGGCGCCCGTGTAAGCAGCCAGGATGATACCACCCAGAATGAGGGCCCAGATGAAACCGCCCAGATCCAGGCCGGCGGCCAGTTGCTGACCTACCCACATGCTGGCAGAGAAGAAGGTAAAGCCGAGCATGACCATAAACATGCTCAGGTTGCTCTTACGACCTTTTTGGTCCACCGCAGAGGTGGTGTAGTCGATGTCCTTAGTTTTGTGACTCATAATTTTGAAGGATTGAATTGATTGCGTTGATTCGTTGGTTGGCGATGGTCTCCAGGGACAGGGCCGGGGCATGAGCCAGCAGCTCTGCTTCGTCGTTCCAGAGCGGTTTCAGACGCTCGTCCATGAGGTCGCGGTAATGGTTCAGCGTGAGCCAGTTGTTGTAGGTAATGGGCTTGTTGTAACCCAGCTTCTCCCCTACCAGCAGCTGCGGATCAATTTGGTCGGCGCGGGCCCAGATGCCCTCCCAGTACTCCAGGGCCTCGTGGAAGTGCACGGGAATCTCGTAGCGGCGGGCACCGCCGTCGTAGATAATACACTTCTCAAGGATAGAATAGGGATGGTCCAGCACAAAGCGGCGGAACTCCGGAGATACCACTCCGCCTTTCCAGCCGAAGTCGATATCCGGGACGTTGATGCCGCTGGCGCCCTGATCACTGTAAACCGTAAAGATTCCTTCGTAAAAACAGCAGGCAAATCCTTCAAATTCCGGCCAGATCTTACGGATTTCCTCCGTCTTCTCTTCCATCAGCTCAATGGCGCGGGTGCCGCCGATGGTGAAGAAGATGATCTTGCGGATGCTGCCGCCACGACGGCGGAAGCGGTCGATGACTTGGTCCAGGCACAGGCGAAGCGTGTCGCCGGTAGCAATGATGTCACCGATTACCAGGATGCTGTCCTTCTTAACGCGCAGTTTTTCGTACTTAATCTCAAGGCCCGTAATGATATGGTCCTCGATGATGCGCTCGCAGGAGACAAAGTGAATGTCCCGCACACGGATTCCACTTCTGTAGCACGCTTCCTCGATGGGATAGTTCAGACCGCCGCGAAGAATGGTCAGAATATCAACATCGCCGCCCTGGCCTTGATGGAACAAATGGCGAAGGGCGGCGACGGTAGCGGGAAGCATCGACAGATAGGAATCAAAGCCGACAACTTCGGGAAATGCCATCAAACGGCGGGTTCCCGTACTGCTAAGAATGAAATACTTATTGAGGAGCTGCTTCATCTGCAGCTCGTATACACTTGTGTCATCCTGCAAGCCCACGAATTGAAGGCTCGCATCCTGTAAGTTTAAAGACATAAAAAAACCCGATTAAGAGCTAACCGGGATACAAAATTAGGCTCTTTTGCGGGATTATACAAGAGGCCGATGCAAAAAAATACGGAAATATTGTATCTTTGCCGCCGCGAACTTATGAATCATCTCGGAGAAATCATTTCCCTGGGCGTTGCCCTTTCCTGGACCATCACGGCCTGGTTCGCCGACAAAGCGAGCCGCCGCATGGGTGCCATGGTTACCAATGTGTTACGGCTGGTGCTGGCCATCCTTTTCCTGGGCCTGCTCCTCTGGGTTACCGTCGGCCGTCCCTACCCCGTGTATGCCGACTGCAATACCTGGCTGTGGCTGGGTTTATCGGCCCTGGTGGGCTACGTCTTCGGCGACTACTGCCTGTTCAACTGTTACTTATACATCGGCCCCCGTTTCGGGCAGCTGATGATGACGCTGGCGCCGCCCATGGCGGCCGTCGCCGGTTGGCTCATGCTTGGGGAAACCCTTTCGTGGACCTCCATCCTTGCGATGGGCGTCACGCTCAGCGGTATCGGCATTTCCATCCTCAGCCGCGACGCCGGGAGGGGCTTCAAGCTGGACCTCCCGCTCAAGGGTATCCTCCTGGGCATCGGCGCCGGCATCGGCCAGGGCGTGGGGCTTGTCCTGAGCAAGGTGGGCATGCAGTATTACGCGGCCGCCATTCCCGCAGATGCGCCTGCCGCGATGGAGACCATGCTGCCCTTCGCTTCAACGATGCTGCGGGCTGTCATCGGCGCAACCGGCTTTGCCGCTATCCTGGCCCTGCAGAAAGACTTCGGCAAGCTGGGACAGGCAATGAAGGACCCCGTATCCATGAAGTATGCGTCCATCATAACGCTCTTCGGCCCGGCCGTGGGCGTTTCCCTTTCCCTGATGGCGGTACGCTATGCCAACGCGGGCATCGCTTCCACCCTGATGGCCCTCACGCCCGTGTTCATTCTGGCCCCTGAGGTGCTCATCAATAAAAAAAGAATTCGCTTTAAAGAAGTTTTGGGACTGGTGGTCAGCATCACCGGTGTAGCCCTGTTCTTCCTGCTTTAGTTCTTCAGGCAGGCAATGTGCGGCTCGGGGGCTTCCATGATGTTCCAGGAAAGCACCGCACCGTCAAAACCGTGCGCCATAATGGCCGCAAGGCTCTCCGTCACATATTCAGGCGAAGTGAGGGCAATGTCCGGACGGTAATTGATCTCGATGCCCGGGAATTTTCCGCAATGATAAGGCTCCATGGCCTTAAGCTGGGACTCCAGGAAATCCACGTCCATCTCAAAGACGGGATAGCCTTTGGCGAGGGGCACAGCCTGTCTCAGCAGTTCATACTCGAAGCCCATCCCAGCGGGTGCGTTGGTCTTGCGGTAAAGCATGGGCTTGATAAAGTCGGCGTGCTCGGTGAGAATGCCGTAGTCCTGCCCGACGAACGGGGCCATGAAGGGCGCGTAGAGGTCAAGGCCGACTTCCAGCCCGCGCGCATGCAGGCTGTCGCACAGGTTCGCAACTGCGTTGCTCACGATATGGCCTTTGGCCTTGAAGAAGGCCGATGCTGTCTTGTTGCTGAACTGGAAACCCGCCTCGGGCGTATATCCCTCGACGGAGAAGAAATCGTCCCCGCAAACATCCAGGACGCTCTTCACCTGCTCCAGGTCTACGCCTTCCTCCAGAAAACGGGCCGTGCAGTTAGGGCAGCCGCAGCTGAGGACACCGCCAGCGCCTGCCACAAAGGACTGGCAGCGCACGCGGTCCATGAACACACCGTCGAAGCCGCAGTCGGCGAACAGTTCATCGTAAATGGCCAGGACATTGTCCTGATTGGATTTCGTGGAAGGGCAGTTGAAGCTGAATCCTTCTCCTGCCGTAAGATCGAAGTTACCGGGCTTGCGGCCCCACAGATCCAGGGCCGGCTGGCTTTCGCAGACGCCTTCCGTTTCTGCGAAAACGGGCAGCCACAGCAGCATCTTGATGTTTTTGCTATGGAGATACTCCCCTACTTCTTTATAGATGGCTTTGTCCTTGCTCCAGCCGATGATTACTTTCTCTACAGGGATGAGGGCAGCCACGGAGTCAATGCGGCTCACAATACTCTCTGCGGTGTAAAGCGGCTGGTCCCAGGTTCCCAGGGATACCTGTACAATGTAAGCGGCTTCTTTCCCAGGAGTCTGGCAGGCTGCCAGGAGCACGAGGGCAAACAAAATGGTTAGGGTACGTTTCATAGTCTTTTTAATTATGGGATAACAAAGATACTAATTTATGCGTATCTTTGCACCCGCTATGAATACAATTTGGATAGTTTTACCGATTCTTACCCTTCTGATGTTTGACCTGGGCCTGACGCTTCGCCTCGAAGACTTCGGCAAAGTGTTCCGCCATCCCTGGCCCATCGCAGTGGCCCTTTTCGGCCAGTTAATCGTCCTTCCCACCATCGCACTCGGCCTGGCATATCTGTTCCACCTTCCCCCGGTGTTTTTCATCGGCCTGGTCCTCATCGCCTGCTGCCCCGGCGGCAGCTCCTCCAATGTATTCTCCAAGCTCGCCGGCGGTGATGTGGCGCTTTCCGTGAGCCTCACGGCCCTCAGCTCTATCATCACGCTGTTCACCATTCCTTTCATCATGAGCTGGGCCACCCAGCTGGTCGGTGAGAGCGTGGGCATCAGCCTCCCCGTTGGCAACCTCATCAAGCAGAACCTTGTACTCATGCTGGTTCCCGTGCTGCTGGGCGTGGGCATGCACTATGCCTTCCCCAAAGGCGCCGAAAAGACGGACAAAGTGCTCTCCAAGCTGGCTTTTCCCCTGCTGCTGGTGCTCATCACCGTCTTCTACATCCAGCACAGCCACACCATCCTGGACAACATCGGCACCCTCGGCCTTTGCGTTACGCTCCTGATTCTGCTGGCCATCGGCGTTTCCAACATCCTGTCCCATCTGGTGAAAAACAGCCCCGCACAGCGCCGTACCGTCATTATTGAGGTGGGCATGCAGAACGCCGCCCAGGCCATTGCCATCGCCTCCAGTCCCCTTGTCTTCGCCAGTGAAGAGATGGCCATTCCGGCCATTCTCTATTCCCTGATGATGAATATCGTCCTGCTCAGTTACCTCGGATGCTTGAAGATCTTTTCATCGCGTTAGCCCTTGCCATGGACTGCTTTGCGGTCTCCGTGGTGTGTGCAGTGATCCTGCGCCGCCGCGAGGCCGGCATTATGCTGCGACTGGCATTCCTGTTCGGATTCTTCCAGGCCCTGATGCCCCTAATCGGCTGGGCGCTTACCAGCCGCTTCAGCGCGCAGGTGGAAGCCTACGACCACTGGATTGCCTTTTCCATGCTGGCGCTTATCGGCGGTAAGATGATCCGGGATTCCTTCAAGGAGGAGGACGAGTCTTCTCTGAAGCCGGAAGGCTGGGCAACGGGCCTGCTGCTGGCTGTTGCGACCAGCATCGACGCGCTCGCCGTCGGCATTTCCTACGCCTGCACCGGGTATACGACCCTTCAGAGCCTCATGGTGCCCCTTGTTACCATCGGCCTTGTTTCTTTCTTTATGAGCATCGCCGGGCATCTGCTGGGCGCCCGCTTCGGCGAGGTGGTGAACGAAAAAGTCCACCCTGAATTACTGGGCGGACTCATTCTCATTTTCATCGGCCTGCGCATCCTGGCCGAGCATCTGGGCTTTATATCTTAAAGAGCATTCCCCCGATGTTGTCCCTTTCTGCGCCGGTGACGGACCTCAGGCAGGAAGGCTGGCCCACCATATACAGCACGCCCAGGAACGCGAAGATGAGCGCTTCCTTGTACTCGATGATGGCCGGCTCGGGGATGACGATATCGCAGCCGCTGAGCGCGCGCATGCGCTCGATGAGGAACTTGTTGTAGGCACCGCCGCCCGTGACCAGGAGGCTCTTTCCGGGCACGGTGACCTTGGCGAGCTGCCGGGCGCAGTGCTCATAATAGGTGCGCAGCGTGTCCTCCAGGGAAAGGCCCGCCGCATCCAGCAGCGGAAATACATTCAGCTCTACCCATTCGCGGCCAAGAGACTTCGGCCAGGGCCTGCTGTAATAATCGAGCGCATCCAGCTTCTCGAGGAGGGGCTGATGGACCTGTCCCTTCGAGGCAATGACGCCGTCGCGGTCCATTTCAAGGCCGATAGCCCTGGTAAAACGGTTGATCACGTAATTCACCGGGGAAATGTCGAAGGCAATGCGCTTGTCCCCTTCCTTAAAGGAGATATTGGAGAAACCGCCGATGTTCAGGCAGTAGTCGTACTCCCCGAAGAGAAGATTGTCGCCGATGGGCACGAGCGGCGCGCCCTGCCCGCCCAGCATGATGTCCAGCCGGCGGAAATCCGACACCGTGGGGATCTTCGTGACGGCCGCGATGGCGGCGCCGTCCCCGATCTGGTACATCACCTTCTTCTGGGGCTCGTGGAACACGGTGCTGCCGTGGGAAGCGATGATATCCGGGTGCACGCCGAACTCCTGCATGAAGTCGTTCACGCGCTCTCCCAGGAACTGGCCGTAGGCGCTGTGGAAAGTGACGAACTCCAGGGCCGACATTTTTTGCACGTCCTGGCCAAGGGCCTTTTTGAGCGGGGCAGGATAGTCGTAGCCGCGGGCGCAGTCAATGTGGAAGGACCACTTACCGTCCTGACAGTCAAAACTTGCGCAGCAAACGTCGAGCCCATCGACGGACGTACCGGACATCAGGCCGATGCACTGGATGGGCAAAGAGGGATTCTGGATGTTCATAACTTTCTACAATTTCTTTTCGTAAAAGTATAAAAAAAACCGATAGAAAACACTATTTTTGCAGCCGAATCCAAAATACTAACATGAAACGCTTAACCACACTTTTCTTGTCAGTCGGGACGCTGGTGGCGGCCCTGACTTCCTGCTGCGGCAACTCGAGCAAACCCAAAGTAGACCCGAATCTTATTGAATCCCAGCTACAACAGTTATCGCTTCGTGAAAAGGTGGGCCAGCTCTTTTGCGTGCGCCCGGAAGCCTTTGACGTAGCCCTGGAATGGGACAATTACGCAAAGATTGCAACCTACGAACTGCAGGAGGTCAATGATCAGATGGTGAAGGTGAACGCCGAATATCCCTGCGGCGGTGTTATCCTCTTTGCCCATAATATCAAGGACGAGGCTCAGCTGGCCACTTTCGTGGAGAAGCTGAAGGCCTTCAACGGAGACCCTCTCCTCTATGTAGACGAGGAAGGCGGCCGCGTAGCCCGTATCGGCAACAACGGCACTTTCCCTGTAGAGGTGTTCCCCGCCATGGGTGAAATCGGCAAGACCGGAGACCCGAAGAACGCCTATCGCGTGGGTAATGTCATCGGCACTTATCTGAAGAAATACGGTTTCGACGTAGACCTCGCTCCCGTGGCCGACGTTAACACCAACCCCAAGAACCCCGTCATCGGCACGCGCGCCTTCTCCGACGACCCTCAGGTGGCCGCCAAGATGGTTGTCCAGTGCGTCAAGGGTCTTGACGATGCCGGCGTTGCCGCCTGCGTCAAGCACTTCCCCGGCCACGGAGACACCCAGACGGACTCCCACTTCGGCTACGCTTCCACCAGCAAGACCTGGGAGGAGATGCTCGCGTGCGAGATGGTCACCTTCAAGGCTGCCATCGAGAACGACGTTCCCATGATCATGACGGCCCATATCGGCACGCCCAATGTCACCGACAACGAGATTCCTTCTACCGTGAACCCCGTCATCCTGCAGGAAAAGCTGCGCGGAGAGCTCGGCTTTGACGGTGTCATCATCACCGACGGCATGGCCATGGGCGCTATCACCCGCCAGTACACCAGCGGCGAGGCTGCTATCCTGTCCCTGCAGGCCGGCGCCGACATCATCCTGGGCCCCAAGAACTTCATCGAGGCCTTTGACGCCGTGATGGCTGCCGTAGAAGCCGGCACCCTCACCGAAGAGCGCATCGACGAAAGCGTGCGCCGCATTCTTACCCTGAAAGCTAAACTTCGCCAGTAAATGAAATTGATCCGTACCCTTGCCATGGCCCTCTGCGGCCTGGTTGCCCTCTCCTGCGGCGCCAAAGAAGAAGCGCCCGTCATTCTGGGAGACGAACAGTTCGACGTATACATGCCCCTGCTGGAAGGCCAGCGTGTGGCAATTTTCTCCAACCAGACCGGCCTTGTGGGCGGAGGCAGCGAGCATGTGCTCGATGTCCTGCTGGCCAAAGGCGTGAACGTGACGGCCATCTTCTCCCCGGAGCATGGCTTCCGTGACCTGGCCGACGACGGCTCCCACGTGGGCGACAGCGTCGAGCCCCTCACCGGCGTTCCCATCCTGTCCCTGTACGGCGGTGCCGGCGGCATGCGTCCCACCGACGAGTCCATGGACATGTTCGACGTGCTCATCGTGGACATCCAGGATGTAGGTCTGCGTTTCTACACCTACTATATCACCATGTGCCACCTCATGGACGCCTGCGGCGCCAAGGGCAAGCATGTGGTCCTTCTGGACCGTCCCAACCCGAACGGCCACTATGTAGACGGTCCCACCCTTGACATGAGCCTGAAGAGCGGCGTGGGTCATCTGCCCATTCCCGCCGTACACGGTCTCACCCTCGGTGAGCTGGCCCTCATGGCCCAGGGCGAAAAATGGCTGAACGAAGGCAACGAGTGCAAACTCACCGTTGTTCCCTGCAAGAACTACACGCACCAGACCCTCTACGAGCTGCCCGTTCGTCCCAGCCCGAACCTGCCCAACATGCAGGCCATCTACCTCTACCCTGCCCTCTGCCCGTTTGAGGGTACCGTTGTGAGCCTCGGCCGCGGAACGGACAAACCGTTCCAGCAGTACGGCCACCCGGCCCTCAATGTGAAGTACACCTATTCCTTCACCCCGGAGAGCGTCAAGGGTTCCACTCACCCGCCGCTTCTGGGTCAGGAGTGCTTCGGCGTAGACCTGAGCCAGATGCCCAAGGAGGAAATCTTCAAGAAGGGCCTGGATCTGTCCTATGTGATCGACGCCTACACCTGCCTGAAGGAGCAGGGCATGGAAATGGGCTTCTTCCGCCGTTTCTTCGACCTGCTGCTGGGCCAGCGCTATGTACGTGAGATGATCGAGGCCGGTGCTACGGCCGACGAAATCCGCGCCCGCTGGATGCCCGATGTAGAGGCCTTCAAGGAGCAGCGCAAACCTTATTTGCTCTATGCAGAATAATTAGACGGGATCTACGTCTATGATAATATGGCCGGTGTACTTCCGGCTGGTTTCAAAAGCGGTGATGGTTTTAGCCATGGCCGCTTTTTTCTGTACCAGGGATTTGTCCCGGGCTAAAAGAATGCGGAGCTCCGCCGTCTCCTGCTCCAGGCTGTAGGGGCCTTCCAGTTTGAGGCCTTCCCGGCCAAGGGCCGCAGCCAGTTCTTTGGCAAGATAGTTCCGGCGCTGCTCGTTTTTGTCTTTCAGCTGTACTTTGACCATACGCGTGAAAGGCGGATAGCAGGCAATCCGGCGTTCCTCCAGCATGGCGGCCACATAGTCGCCGTTCAGATGGGTGAATACGGGGTGCCGGGGTTCGCGCGTCTGAATGACGAAGCGCTCGCAGCGGCCGCGGAACTGCTCCAGAAGCTGGAGCGCGTGTTCATCGGCCCTGAAATCCTGGCGGGCGAGCATGCTGTCCACTATCACCAGCCCCACGAGCCGGAGGTTGGCGGGTGCGAAACTGCGCGTCGCGAAGGCGGTGCCGATGTAGATGTCGTATTCGCCGTCCACCGGCCCCATGTCCAGGATGGCGATGCGGGCCTCCGGGAAGTACTCCAGCACCTCTTCCTCCATCTTTCGGCCCTGCGCATAGGCGCGGCGGGGGCCCAGGAGGAGGACTTGTCCGCCGGCAGCAAGGGTTTCCCGGATGCGGTCGATGAGCTTGAAAGAGAAGCTCCCCGCCATGCCGCGTTTGCGCCATTCGGCCCCGGTGTCGATAATCTCTATCTCGGCCTGTCCTTTATGGAAACGTTCCGTCAGTTCAATCAGTTGAAAACGCCCGCAGAGGGCATTGTAGGCCGACTCCAGCGACGGCGTAGCGCTGGAAAGGAGCACGTTCGCGCCGTGCACGCCGGCCAGCATGATGGCGCTCTCCCGGGCGTGGTACCGCGGGGCGGGCGCGTCCTGCTTGTAGGAGCTGTCGTGCTCGCTGTCCACGACGATGAGCCCGAGGCTACGGAACGGCAGAAAAAGCGCCGCTCGCGTGCCCAGCACCAGGCAAGGTTCCCCGGTGCGCAGCTTTTCCGCCACCACCTTCCGCCGTGCCGCCGAGAGCCCGCTGCTAAATAGGAAGGCCGATGGGAACCGCCCCTCCAGGGACTTCGTATCCGGTGTAAGGATAAGGGCGCTTTTGCCAGCCCTAAGCGTATCCAGGGCCAGTTTGAAGGCGATTTCCGTCTTGCCGGACCCACTGACGCCTTTCAGCAGCACCGTCTTCCCCTGCTGGAATGCTTTTTGAATACTATCTGCGGCTTTCTGCTGCGCAGCCGTGAGCTGGAACTGTCCCTCAGGGGGCACGCTCTCCGGAATGGCGAGCTTGGATTTATGATTGGTGGCCGATGGATACGCCGCCTTGTAAACCTCTCCCACCGTGCACAGGTAATAGAGGGCGAGCTGCCGCCAGAACCGGATTTCCTCCGGAGTAATGGACGGCAGGTTCTCCTCCAGCCCTTCCACGGGAAGGATTTTGGCGGGATCCAGGCTGGGCGTAACGTCCACTTCGCTCACGCAGCCCACGTAGAAAGCATTGGCGAAGACCACGCGTACACGGCTTCCCAGCTTGACATCCAGACCTTCCGGAACCCTGTAATAAGGTTCCCAGTCCAGTTTCAAGGGAAGAATCACCTGTATGAAGCGCGCACTGGCCATATTGTGCGAATTTACGAATATTCGCCGGATTTTACAACGTGGAACAATGTAGAACTTTTTTGCTGGGATTCCGCGGATTTATGTTATATTTGTAATCTAAACAAAACGCAATTATGGGCAAAATCATCGCTATAGCCAACCAGAAAGGCGGCGTGGGTAAAACCACTACAGCCATCAACCTGGCAGCCTCGCTGGCCGTTCTGGAGAAGAACGTCCTCATCATCGACGCAGACCCGCAGGCCAACACCACCTCCGGTCTCAACTTCGACCCCGAGAACAGCGACCATCGCACCCTGTACGAGATTCTCATCGGCAAGCTCAATGCGTCCGACGCCCTCATCCAGACAGAACTGCCCAAGCTGCACATGATTCCCTCCCACATCAACCTGGTGGGCGCGGAAATCGAGCTCCTGGACACCAAGGACCGCGAGTCCATCCTCAAGAATGCCCTCGCGCCCATCAAAGACAACTACGACTACATCATCATCGACTGCTCCCCCTCCCTCGGCCTCATTACGGTGAACTGCCTCACGGCGGCGGACTCTGTCATGATCCCCGTGCAGCCGGAGTTCTTTGCCCTGGAAGGTCTTGCCAAGCTCATCCAGACCATCCGTCTGGTGCAGAACGGCATCAACCCGTCCCTCACCATCGAGGGTTTCGTGGTCACCATGTACGACGGCCGCACCAAGGTGCACAACCAGGTGGTGGCCCAGCTCCGGGACCATTTCACGGACATGGTGTTCCAGACGGTCATCGCCCGCAGCATCCGTCTGTCGGAGGCTCCTTCTTACGGTAAGCCCATCATTCTGTACGATGTCATGAACAACGGTACTTCCAACTACCTGAACCTGGCCAAGGAAGTCCTGGACAAAAACGAACACGCCAATGGCTAAGCAGCAAGCACGCGGCCTGGGAAAGGGCCTGGGCGCCCTCCTGGGCGGTGAAGACCTCACCGAACTCCGCAAGCCCGTCGGATATATCAACAAGGAAGTGGTCAGCAAGGAAGAGACCCCCAAGGACACCTCCGATGTCCTCCGCATTCCGGTAGACCTCATCGAGCCCAACCCCTATCAGCCCCGTATGTCCTTCGACAACGACGCGCTGCAGGAACTGGCTTCTTCCATCCGCACCCTCGGCCTTATCCAGCCCATCACGGTGCGACGCAAGGGGGACAAATACCAGATTATCAGCGGTGAGCGCCGTTATCGCGCTTCCCTTTTGGCCGGCATGGACATGGTTCCGGCCTATATCCGCGACGCCTCCGAGCAGGGTATGCTCGAAATGGCCATCGTGGAAAACATCCAGCGTGAAAACCTGGATCCCATCGAGGTAGCCATGAGCTACCAGCGCCTGATGGAGGAATGCCGCCTCACGCAGGAGCAAATGGCCGACAGAGTGGGCAAAAAACGCGCTTCCGTGGCCAACCAGCTGCGTCTTCTGAAACTCCCCGCCAAGGTCCAGCACGACCTTAAGGTGGGTCTTGTGAGTGTGGGCCACGCCAAGGTGCTCCTCGCCGTAGAAGATCCTGCCACGCAGGAGATGCTCTGCGACCTTATTGTGAAAAACGGCCTCTCCGTGCGTCAGCTGGAAGACCGTGTAAAGGCTTTAGCCAAAGAAGGTTCCAAGACTTCCGCCAAGGAAGATCCCCAGGAACTCCCGGATATGTATTACCGTCTGCTGGAAAATGTCGGCCGTTATTTCGGCGACAATATCTCTCTCCGCCGCGCCCGCGACGGCAAGGGTTCCCTCACCATTAAGTTCGACTCTGACGCCCAGATGGAACAGTTCCTGCAGGCTTTAGATCAGCGATGAGTAGGAAACGCTCAGTCATATTTGTCATCATCGGCCTGCTTGTGTCGGTGTCCCTTTCTGCACAGTATAGGGACGACCAATTCAAGCGGGACGCTTTCACCCAGACCTACGCCGACACAACGGAGAAGGTGCGCACAGATACATCGGCCATCTTCTCTTTCAAGGAGTTCTTCGGCGGCCTCGCGCATAAGCGCACGGCTTCCCTGAAGAACCTCACCATCGGCTCCACGGTGTTCCTGGGCGGCAACCAGATTTATCACAAGCAGTATTGGAAACTCCCCATCGTGTACGGTGGCATTGGCGCCGGCATCTACGGCGGTGTGCACTTTAACCAGCTGTACCAGAGCACGGGAGACACCAAATACCAGTCTTACCGGGACCTCTCCCTTGCGGGTGCTGGTCTCGTGTGGTGGGCTTCCCTGATGGACGGTGTGGTCCAGTATCAGGGCACACGCAAGCCGGAGCCTTCCAAATCCACGTTCTACTCCATCCTGCTGCCCGGCCTGGGCCAGATTTACAATGGAGAAGCCTGGAAGGTGCCCCTGTACATCGGCCTGCTGGGCGGTACCATCAACTTTGCACACGAAAACAACGTGCAGTATCAGCGCTGGAAGTGGATTTACAACCAGGCCACGTCCGAGGATTCTTCTACGGAGCGTCCTCCCCAGTCCGCCGAAAGCGCCAAGTATTACCGCGATTCTTACCGCCGCCTCCGGGATTATTGCGTCCTGGGTGTGGCCATTGCATATGTACTTCAAGTAGTAGACGCCAATGTGTTCGCCTACATGCAGGATTTCGAGGTAGACGACAATATCACGCTGCAGATGAGCCCTGCGCTCATTCCGGGTGGCGGGTATGCGTTCTCGAACCCTGCCGTGGGCATGTCCATCGGCCTTAGATTTTAATATTCATGAAAAGATTCTTCATAAGCGCCGCCTGCCTTCTCCTCGCGACGGCCGTTGCCTTCGCTGCGCCGGATGGCCGCAAAAACAGGAAGCAGCTCCAGCAGGAGAACGAAGACCTGCGCAAGCAGCTGGAGGCCCTGGAGGCCGAGATTGCCACTTACCGGGCCGAGGAAGCCGAGCGTGAAGTCATCGAGGAGGAACTCTCCGGTGAGAATGAGAATAAGGTTTCGGCCGGTCTGGAGGACTATACTTCTGCCGGCACCGACACGCTGCTGGGCCAGTGGTACATGCACCGCCAGAGCCGCATCCCCGGCCGCGAGCAGTACAACATGGACTCTGTGCGCTTCACCACCGACGTGCCGGATTCCGTGCTCATGAAGCGCCTCTCCGACATGAATTCCTTCATCTCCCTCCCCTACAACGAGACGGTGAAGAACTTCATGATTCTCTATTCGGAAAAAATGCCCACCAAAATGGGCGAAATGCTGGGTCTGGCCCAGTACTATATGCCGCTGTTCGAGGAAACTTTCCGTCAGTACGGCCTTCCCCTCGAATTGAAGTACGTTGCCATCATTGAGAGCGCCCTCAATCCCCGGGCCGAATCCCGCGTGGGTGCCAAAGGCATGTGGCAGTTCATGTACCGCACGGCCATCAACTACGGCCTTAAGGTAGACTCTTATACGGATGAGCGTATGGATCCGCTGCTGTCCGTAGATGCCGCCGCGCGCTATTTCCGGGATGCCTACCGCATCTTCGGAAGCTGGCCGCTGGCTATATCGGCCTACAACTGCGGCTCCGGTAATGTGAACAAGGCCATCAAGCGCGCCGGCGGCCGCACGGACTTCTGGTCTGTCTACGATTACCTCCCCCGCGAGACCCGCGGCTATGTGCCGGCCATGGTGGGCGCCATGTATGCGTTCCGTTACGCCAACGAGTACGGCCTGCGCCCGGACCCCATCTCCATGCCTGTTTACGTGGACACGTTCCACATCCATAAGAACCTGCATTTCCGTCAGATCAGCGAGGTCCTGGGCATTCCCCTGGACGACGTCCGTGACCTGAACCCGCAGTACTACTCCGACATCGTTCCGGGTGAGGGCTCCGACGAAGTGCTGCGCCTGCCGTTCAATTATTCATCGGCCTTCCTGGATATGCAGGATTCCATTTACCGTTACAAGACCGACGTCCTGTTTGCCGCCAAGATTCAGGACGGCCGCGAGACCGTTGCCGGCCGCCCCGTTCCCACCTCCCGCGGCGCCACCGGTCAGTGGGTCTACTACAAGGTCAAGTCCGGTGACTCCCTGGGCAAAATCGCCCGCAAGTACCACTGCACCGTCAAGCAGCTCAAGACCTGGAACAACCTCAAGTCGGACCGCATCAACATCGGCCAGCGCCTGAAGGTCGGGAAACGGTAGTACAATCCCTGAATTACAAATGCGCCCATCGTCCCGAAATCCCGGACGGTGGGCGCATTTTTGGCTTATTTTGCTTCTAACGTCCCGGTTTTTGGGACGATAGGAACATTCAAACTATTTTTCCATCGCAGCAAAGATGCGGCTGCGCACCTCTTCGATGGTGCCAACGCCGTCAATCTCGCGGTAGAGACCGGCTGCTTTGTAGTATTCGATCAGGGGTTCGGTCTTGTCGTGGTAGGTTTTCACACGGTTGGAGACAACCTCGTCGCGGGCGTCATCGGCCCGGCCTTCCAGCTTCGCGCGGTTGGCGATACGCTCGTGCACCAGGGCGTCCGGGATCATCAGGGACACGCAGGCGGTGACACTCTCGCCGCGCTTAGCCAGCATGTCTTTAAGGGCATCGGCCTGAGCCAGCGTACGGGGGAAGCCGTCCAGGAGGAAGCCCTCCACGTTCTTGACGCTGTTGAATTTGGATTCGATCATGCCTTCTACTACCTCGTCGGGGACCAGGTTTCCGGCATCGATTAAGGATTTGGCTTTGGCACCGAGTTCGGTTCCTGCAGCGATTTCGCTGCGCAGAAGTTCACCGGTAGAAATGTGGCAGAGCTTGTAGCGCTCCACCATGGCGCCTGCCTGAGTGCCTTTACCGGCACCGGGAGGGCCAAAGAGTACGTAGTATTTCATATTACTCATCTAAAACGTAAATGTCCTTGATGTTGCGGCCCAGTTCATCGTAATCCAAGCCGAAGCCCACGATGAAACGGTTGGGAATCTCCATGGCGACGTAATCCAGTTTCACGTCTTTGTCGTATACGTCGTTCTTCAGGAGCAGGGTGCACACGCGGGCGTCCTTCACTTTGAGCTCCTTCAGCTGGGCCATCATGGCAACGATGGTGTTACCGGTATCCACGATGTCTTCCACGACAATTACGCGCTTGCCTTCCAGGTGGGCGGGAAGCGGAACTTCCGTCTTGACCACACCGGTAGAGCAGGTGCCCTCGTAAGAGGACAGTTTGCAGGCCTTGAGCACAAGCGGGAAGTTCACGCGCTTGAGCAGCTCGGCGGCGTAAATGACAGCGCCGTTCAGGGTGCAGATCATCACCACAGGATCTTCGTCGGTGGCCCCGGCGTAATCCTTATTCAGACGCTCGGCAACAGCGTCGATAGCCTTCTCAATGTCCTCGTTGGGGATGAACATTTTGAAGGTTTTGTCGTGTAGACGAATCTTATTTTCCATGGAGAAATCAGTTAAATTGCGCAAATTTAATAAAAAACAGTTAAAAAAACGGCTAAAACCACACAAGTTATCAACAGGCTATTGGAGGATTTCCGGAGAGCCGGTAACTTGAAGCATGAGAACGAAATTTTTGTGCCTGTTACTGGGGCTTTTATGCCTCCCCGTCGCCGCCCAGGAAGACGCAGTGCTTCGCGCGGCGATGTACCTTTCGGGGGCCATGTCCGTCGAGGAAATCCCTGCCGATTGGATCGAGCGCGTGGAATCGGCCCGACGCGTCCGTATCAATGCGCCGGGGCTTCGCGCGGGCGTGCTCCTGTGCGACTACCAGGTCGCGTGCATCCGGGACTACCGCGCCCGCAGCGGCGACATCCTCTCCTTCGAGGAGCTGGCGCTGGTCGATGGTTTTTCGGCCGATGCCGTCGACGCCCTCCGGCCCTTCCTGTCGCTAGAGTCGTCGCAGTTGCCGGGGTCGACGGACACGGTGCACGTTAGGGCGACGGCGCTGGCGCGGGCCACGCTGTCCAGCTTCGGCGTAAAGGGTAAGGCGAGCGGTGCGAATTGGCGTTTGGGCGGGGCTTACCGCGGGGGCGGCGGGTCCTTTTACGGGGAGGTGAGCACACGCTTCGGGCGGATTCTGGCGGGCTCGTTCCACACCCGCTGGGGGCAGGGACTCGCGGCCTGGAGCGGCTTCTCGATGGAAAGCCTCTCCACGGTGGACGCGTTCATCCGCCGCTCCACAGGCCTCTCGCCGGTGTGGTCGTACGCGCCCACCGACGTGCACCGAGGGGTGGCGTATGAGTATGCATCGGCCCGCTTCCGCGCGGCGGCGTTCGGCGGCCCGGACGGCTGGGGCGGGCATGCCGATTATCTCTGGCGGAGCGGGCAGATCGGCCTCACGTATGCGTCCGGTAAGGTTTCGGCCGATTTCCGCTACAACACGCGCGGCATCGATTGGGTGGGCGAAGCGGCTTACGGCGGGCGGGCTGTGGCGGTGAAATCGGCCCTAAGAGGGAAGGTTGGCGCCTGCAAGCTGGCCGTCCAGGGGCGCGTTGTGCCGAGCGCCTTTTCCGGCAAGAAGTACGGCGAATACGGCGGCGCGCTGGGGCTGTCCTGGCAGGCCGACCGGCGGGTCGCGCTCTCCGGCGTCACGGGTTTTGGCAGCGCCGTCCCCTTCATGCAGGCGTCCCTCACGGCCGATGCCGCCCTCCTGCCCATCCCTTCGAAGGACCCTCGCCGCTTCCAGCTCCGCGTGTACGGCGCGTGGCAGTGGCAGCTCTCGCCGCTGTGGTCGCTTGATGCGCGCCTCACCGAGCGCTACCGCAACTACGAGGCTCCCCGCACGGATTTTCGGGCCGATGTCAAAGCCGCCTCGGGCCCCTTTATGGGTGTGTTACGTCTGGAGGCCGATCACTGCTCCCGCTGGGGCTTCCTGAGCTATCTCGAGGGTGGGTATAAGGGGCCCGCTGCGGCCGCTTACCTTCGCGTGACCGGCTTTTCCGTCCCGGTCTGGGCCGCACGCATCTACTGCTACGAGCGCGATGCCGCCGGCACCTTCTCCGTCCCTGCCTACAACGGCCGTGGCCTCGCCACCTGCCTTGTGGGCTCCTGCAAGTTCCGCCTTTGGCACCGCCTCACCCTCCGCGGCACCCTCCGCGCCGCCGGCCAATGGCGTATCGGCTACGCTCCGGCGTATACCTTGAATGCGCAGCTGCAAATAGATTACTAAAACGCTCCCAACGTCCCAAAATCCGGGACGCTAGGGGCAAAATCGGCCCAAAACGCGCCCAACGTCCCACTTTTCGGGACGATAGCAACACTTAAAACAATAATGTTATGCCCATTTTTCTTGTTACAACCGAACATCTTGAGAACAATCTTTGGTTCCGAGACACCGATGACTTCAGAGTAGGAATGAACACTGTCACTGTGGTCAAGGTAAAAACCGGCGTTTCCGTCCTGGCATTTATCCTGATGTCCAATCATGTTCATTTTGTGCTGGAATGTACCAGATACGTTGCCATGGAGTTTATCAATGAATTCAAGAGACATTATTCCCGCTATTTGTGTAAGAAATACGGCTTAAACGAACAGCTTAGGGGAAATGGGATTGACATCCGGCCCCTTGATGATACAGAATCTGTTGAAAGAGCCATCGCATACGTACACATGAACTGTGTTGCCGCCAATATATGTTTTAGTCCAGAACACTACCCTTGGAGTAGCGGTCAGTGCTTCTTCTCAGAAAAGCGTCTAAGGGGCACTCGGATTGGATTATTAAAGAAAAGGGCATCTGCAAGACTGTTGCACAGCAAGCAGGTCCTGCCTCCAGAGTATCTGATTGGGGATGAAGGATTCATCCTTCCCCAATCATTTGTAGAAGTTGAAAGGGTGGAACGCCTCTTCAGGACACCTAAAAGGATGAATTATTTCCTGAGCGCTTCTTCTAAATCCAAACTCAGACTTGAATCGAATGAGGCAGTTCCGGCGTTCAAGGACCAATATATACTTGCCGGGATAACCGATATTTGCACAACACTCTTTCACAAGAACTCCATGAAAGAACTTAACATGTCTGAAAAGACAGAATTGTTGCGTCAATTGAAATATCGTTTCACCTGTAACATCCATCAGTTGGCCCGCATCACCGGTAATACATACGAACAAGTCGTCCAGTTACTCGACTGCGAATAACGTCAGGTGCTCCCAACGTCCCAAAATCCGGGACGTTAGGAGCAAAATCGGCCCAAATCGCGTCTAACGTCCCACTTTTCGGGACGATAGACGCACTCAGGCAGCGGGAAGCACCTGTAGCGCACCCCCACCACACCCCTCGGCCAAATCAGGAAAAATGTGTATATTTGTGGATTATATAAAGCAAAAAACGAATGCACAGGATATTCCTTCCGATATACCATTACCTGAAGGGGCATAAGGCCCTGATGTGGTTCCTGCTGGTAGCCAGCACGTTACTCTTCGCATGGTTCGGCGTGAAGCTGCGCTACGAAGAGGACATCATGAAACTCCTTCCCCAGACGGAAGAATCCACGGAACTCGCTTTCGGCGAGATTGACCTGAAAGAAAAAGTCTTTGTACAGGTCACTTCCAGAGACACTTTGAACCCTGTGAGCCCCACCATCCTGGGCGAAGCCGTGGAAGAGTTCTGCCAAATTCTGGAAGAGAAAGACTCCAGCACCCACTACATCTCCGGCATCCTGGCATCCCTGGACATCGAGACCGGCCTCAATGCCATTGAGTACGGCATCGAGCACCTGCCCACCTTCATCGACACCAGCTGGTACGCCCTCATGGAAAAAGCCCTCGAGCCCGCAGCGGTTCAGGCCCAGATGGTGGAGAATGCCCATCTTATCATGGAAGACGAGACCGGCGACGACACCCAGCTTGTCACCATGGACCCCCTCAATTTCAGAAGCATCCTGTTCAGAGACGTCTTTGGCGACGGAGCCGCCCTGGGCAGCTTCAATATGGTGGACGGCCACTTCTTCTGCCAGGACAAAACCGTAGCCCTGGCCTTTGTAGCCCCCTCCTTCATCTCCACGGATACCGGTAAGGGTACCCGCATGGTCAAGATGATCAACAACGCCCGCAAGGAGTATGAGCAGGCTCACCCCGAGCTCCGCGTCCTTGTACACGGCAACCCGCAGGGCAGCGTATCCAATGCCGGCACCATCAAACGGGACCTGGTTTGGACAGTCGGCCTGTCCCTGCTTCTCATTCTGATTATAATGATGCTCAGCTTCCACAAACTGAGTTTCATCGTGCATCAGATTGTCCCCGTCATTTACGGCGCCCTCTTCTCCATGGCCTGCATGTATTTCATCAAAGGATACATGTCCCTGATGGCCCTGGGCCTCGGTGCCGTGGTACTGGGCGTAGCCATCAGCTACTGCCTCCATGTCCTCATCCACTTCTACTATGTGGGTGACGTGGAGAAGATGCTGCGGGACGAAAGCACCCCCGTGGTGCTGGGCTGCATCACCACCGTCGGCGCGTTCCTCGGCCTGCTGTTCACCGACAGCGACCTCCTCTCCGACTTCGGCCTCTTCGCCACCTTCGCCCTCCTTGGCAACACCTTCTTCGTGCTGGTGTTCCTCCCCCACTTCCTCAGCCCCAAGCAGATCAAATTCAAGCGCACCCACGGCTTCCCGCTGGTGGAAAAGATCAATTCCCTGCCCTGGGACCGCAACAAGGTGTTCATCGGCACCCTTATCCTTGTCATCATCGTCGGCGCTTCCTTCAGCTCCAAGGTTCAGTTCGACTACGACCTCCGCAACCTCGACTACGACGACCCCGACCTGGTGGAAAGCCAGAACCTCTATAACCGCAAGAACGCCGACGGCAGCATGCACATGTACTTCGCCGCCTGGGACGACAATACCATCGATTCGGCCCTGGAATATAACAAGGCCCTCTTCCCGGTGCTGGATTCCCTGCAGAATGCAGGCATCGTCACCTCCTACAGCCCGGTGACCAAGCTCCTTTTCCAGTCCCGCGAAGACCAGCGCATCCGCATCCAGGCCTGGAACAAATTCTGGAACAAAGCCCGTGTGGCACGCCTCAAGCGGGACCTCGGTGCCGCCGCAGCCGCCAACAACCTCCCCTATAACCTCTTCGACCCGTTCCTCGGGATGATCGGCCGCAGCTACGAACCAGACAACTTCTTCGAGTCCGGCGTAGCCCCCGCAGGCCTCCTGTCCAACTATGCAGAGAAACAGGGCAGCGGCCGCTACATGGTGTTCACCGACGTGTCCTATCCCCTGGAGCATCAGGATGTGGTCTTTGACAAACTCACGCAAATCCCCCACATCTTTGTCCTGGAGCCCTTCTACTACTGCCGGGACCTGGTCAAAGTAGTCCACGAGGACTTCTCCACCACGCTCTGGATTTCCAGCATCTTCGTACTCATCGTGCTGCTGCTGAGTTTCCACAACCTGTGGATTTCCCTCATCGCCTTCTTCCCCATGTTCATCAGCTGGTATGTGATGCAGGGATTTATGGCGATCCTCGGCCTCGAATTCAACCTGATTAACATTGTCATTGCCACCTTCGTGTACGGCATTGGCGTAGACTATAGCATCTTTGTGATGGAAGGCCTCCTGGCCGAAGCCCGGCGCGGCGAAAAAACCATGCTGGAGTATCACAAAGTAGCCATTCTCTACAGCGCCCTGGTGTTGGGCATTGTGATTTTCTCCCTCGTATTCGCCACGCATCCGGCCATCCATTCCATCGGCATCATTACGCTCATCGGCATGGCTTCCACCATCCTCATCACGTATTCGCTGCAGCCCTGGATTTTCCGCATGCTGGTGAAAGTACCCTTCTTTAGAAAAACCTTCCGCATTCCTGAATGAATCTAAACGCTGAACTGTACTTAAACCTGATCCGTGGCGGTGCGGCCCGTTTGGCCGAAGACCGCCAGACCATCAATGACCTTAACGTCTTCCC
>Ga0310786_10002287_pt1 | contig 29517 bp, 26 predicted proteins | sample AusTroGonzalo_MG_FD_203881 | JGI IMG/M metagenome (GOLD analysis project Ga0310786, IMG submission 203881) | Bovine rumen microbial communities from tropical cattle in Woodstock, Queensland, Australia - Gonzalo_03 (v2) (version 2) | ecosystem: Host-associated > Mammals > Digestive system >...
TCATCTCTAATTATTTTCAAATCTTCTTCAGGGAACTTCCATGTTCTAATGAGTTTAAAAATCATATCTACAGGGTCAACACCAGATTGATGCAGATAAAACATCAAAAGTAGAAATTTGTTCTTATGCCAAAAACTACTTGTCTCAAATTGTTTGTCTGCCTCTTCGATATAATTTATAATATTTAGAACAAGACGCTCTTTAGAAGCCATACTATTGTCTTTCAATACGGTCAAAGGAGTGCATTTCAATTCAAGACCCGCCTCTTCGAAATCAGGTTCTGGCTTTGAGTTTGGCTCGTATTCATAATGGTAATACTCCACAGAGTCGCCCAATCCTCCTTTTCCCTTAAAAATCTTAGCATCTGGATATAATTCTCTCAAAGAATGTCCCAGCAACTTCTCTCCATATTCCAAAATTGACTGCGCCGATTTTGGGTCATATGCATTCGTACTCATCTTTTCAAATTTAGTAATTGGTAATACTATTATTGATTTGCCTTCCTTCCTCTGTTACTCGCCTTCGTATAAAGGTCACCTTTGCGGATTTCGCAGACGGCATTGCGATACACCTTGGGAGCATCGCCACACTTGCTGAAATAATTGTTCAAAGATTTCTGGGAAATCAGAAGTTCCTCTGATGAATGAACGTCATAAAGTGCAGCTGGCGAACCGAAGAATTCGTATTCATCGGTAGCCAATACATGAAGTTGAATAATACTCCTATTTGCCATATCTTCTTTATTTATTCAAAAACGGCACAAAGATACGAAAATATTACCCGTTTTTAAAATAACCCAAGAACCTTAACAGAAAATATGGACGGACTTAAAAACAAATAATATTTGTTAAATATATGTTGTATAGTTTGGTATGTAGAAAGAAAATGAGTAGCTTTGTAAAAAACAAGGATATGGATAGTGGAACGTTTAGATTGATTCCCAAGGGTTATTTTTCAGAAGTAACACTAAATGCACCTGAGACCAATGTTTTGTGGGACTCAGAAGCATCGACAGCGTTCGTTGGATGTCATACTTGGAGCAAAGTTGACTTTGACTTATGGCAAATATCATCTGATGATGCTTCACAGACAGTTGGCATTGAGCAAGAATCATACAACATACGAACAAGCAGAGATTTCTGCACACATAATGAATCAGATAACCTGCTTCCATTCGTCACCCCACGATTTTCTGCATTCTCAAGAAGAGAGCATCAACGACACTATAGATATGTACAAGGACTATAAAAAAATAGTGGTCGAATTGAGCGATGAACACTTTGTGCCAAGAGTCGTAGAAAAATTCTGCAGGATAGTATATGATGACGACGAGCATTTCATTTTCTTCAAGCCATTTTGTAATCTATATTACTCCGTCTATGCAGATGCGCTTCTGAAATTCCAACAAGGTGAAATAGGCTACGATGTTTTCTGCTGGATGTTTCAGGAACTCAGTTGGATGGATGGCACACAAACGCCACTGGATGGAACTAAACTCAGAAGGTATATTGCGACATTACACGAAGTAGTGGATTTGTATAAAGTGTTAAAGATGTGCCAAGGGACTGATACCTGACACCTCTGAAAAGTTTCTGATACCGCCAAACTTTATTGCGTTCTTTTAATATTATCATCTAAAAAGAACAGTCCCGTACCACGCAACTTTTCAGTTGCAAAGTAACATACTTAAGTAATCCGTTCAAGGATTCTTAGGGGATTAATCATTGTCTATAAAGTTTATGATTTCTTCTACTTTGTTTTTGCGGTTACGGCGCGAAGCATAGCGTAGCAGCTTGCTCATGTTGACGTTAATGCGCTCGCTTGCAAATTCGTATATGTTATATGTCTCTGAGCCGCTTGCAAATAACAGTTCGTTGTCGCCAACAAGATCAACCAAAATCTTTTCAATACGAGGAATCACACACCCATCTACTACTGTCAACGGAGACTGGCCTATTAGCTGGCGGACCACGATGGCATTAGTGCCCCAAAGATACCGATTGCATTCTTCTAGTGATGGCGTCATCAGTACGTTCCTAGCCAATTCCATCCCCTGTAAGGCGTTGAACACAGATTCGACACCCACTTTTTCTACATCTACAAGAATGTAGTTGATGTTGGGAATGTGAATCATAAATGAGGCCAGTATCCGCGGACTCCATACACATAAATCGAGAAGCGGGAATTGCCGCTTAAGTTGTTGGAATAAGTCCTTTTCATCTTCAGAGGGACAGTAGGTATATTCTGGCAGAATATTCTCTGACAACGTATATACACCGCGCTCCTTGCGAAGAATAATACCAGAGGCAACAAGACGGCTCAACTGAAGGTCAACAGCCCGTTTCTTAATCTCTAGCTGCTGGCTAGCGATATCAGCAAGAAGGTCTTTCCGCATGAAAGTTCTATGCTTCTTGGCTATATAGTTTAATATGACCTCTGTAGTTGTCATTATAGTTGAATCGCCGCAAAATTACATCTTTTCTGTCAAACTTTCAAATAATTTGCCAAAAAAGATGTATTTTTCGTGCTTTTTTAACGAATAATAAAGGAAGACTGGGGTTCTTTACTTCGCGCTCTTTACAAAATGGGAGTCCTGAATAGTGAATATAATAATATAGTTAAGACAAATTGTTTCTGAATAACCAAAGAATAGTACACAAATATTTGGTCATGTCGATTATTTTTTGTACCTTTGTACCTGTGCCGGAGAGCACACGATTAACCCGATTTATTCACCATTTAAAACACACAGTATTATGAACAAGACATGGAAAACGATTCTTCAAGTGATTAGTTACGTCATCACCCTCCTGCTGGGAGGCGCAGCAGGGAACGTCGTGATGTAAAGGTAAAAAGGTAAAAGGGTAAAAAGGTAAAAGGGTAAAAAGGTAAAAGGTAAAAGACGAATGTCCATGAAAAAGGAAGGTTTCAAAATCTCTCAGTACGCCTGTGCGGTGCTGCTCATCGTGAGCAGTATCGCGCTCGTGGCGTATCAAGTCGTCCACATCGACGACGTGGCCGGCGGACTACTAGTCTACGTGGCCCAGGCCTTCCTGCTTGCAGCCAGCATCTTCGGACTCGACTATTATGTGAAACTCATAACAAGGAAAATCAATGAAAAACACTCGCCTCAGTAAGCATTTTATGTTGGCAGAGTTCCTCAATCAGGGCAAATACCCCTTCGCCCCACCCCGCCGCTTCGTCCGCATCGGGTACTGCAAGTAACAGCAATCCCCGCGACTCGCCAAGAATCCCGGGGATTGTTTTTTACACAAAAAGTACCGTCACTTTTGTGTTACTTTTATGTAATTCTCAGCCCATAGGCATCAGCGGTTTTAAGGGTTCGACATTCATATATTTCTCCACGAAAGCAGATGGCGTCAAGATATCCATCCTTGACTGGTCGGCATTCTTGAAGTCATTTTCATTGATAGTTATCAGTACCTGGCAGCGGTTCTCAAGTGCGCTCCTATACTGAAAGCTGTCCTCGATATCAGCAAATGACTTGTCAAAGACGGCAGATTCGGCACTTGCATGAGCTCGTACTGCAAGTCACTTGTAGACAGGAATGTTTTTTAGTGGTAGTAGAAGGAAAGTGTAACAAAAGAGACCCGCTTACATGTGCTACAAACTGCTAAAGATGTGCTCTCATGCCCCGCTACCCGCCGCCTGAATGCCCGCAATCCGGCGGGTTGAGACGGAAAAGGAAAGCCAGTCCTCCGTTGCTGAAGACTGGCGAATCGTTTTTGGGGGACGGCCGGAGGTTTTTTACTGCCAGGTGGCAGCTGAGGCATTGCCGCTGGCGTCGAAGAAGTAGAGATAGGCGACGATGCCTTCGGGCTGGCTTTCTATCCATTCGGCAATCTCGTCGGCTTTGAGCGTCTTGCTTCTCTCGCCAGCCTTGATGAGCGGTGTGGCCACCACATCGTCGGAGGAATTGACGGCATAGCCGGCATAGCTGTAGCCGAAGGCGAAGGCGAATTTCTGGTCGCTTGTCACGTCGAAATCGGGTTTCAGCTTTGCCTTCAGGCGGGCGCCAAGGGTAGCGGGCAGCGTGGTCCTGATTTCTTTCTCCCATTCCTTCTTGGTCATCTTCTCGCTCTGCACCTTGCCATCGGCATCGTAGTATTCGACGGTAAGGTCGAGGGCGGCGAGGATATCGTCGCTGACATCCATCTTGCAGGTCATGACGGCGGCCACGGCCTTGGTGTCGGGAGCCGAATCCTTGTCATCGTCGTCGCTGCAGGCTGTAAATACCGTAGAAATCATTGCGCAGCACACGACGGCTGCCAGGGTCATAAATAGTCTTTTCATTTTTCTGTCTTATTACTTAATATGGTTTTTTCGCATTTTTAAAAGACAAAGGTAAGGCTAATTCATTTAACACAGAAGGAATCTGCCATTCTTTTAATTAGTTTTAACAAAACCGGACATGAGTGGTCACAAAAAAATTGCTTACCTTTGCAGGGTTGAATTACAATATCATGGCTATGACAAGCAAAATCTGCGCGCTGCTGCTCACGGCAGCTGCACTACAACCCGCGACGGCACAGGACAGGCCTTCGTGGGGCGACCAGGGCAACGGCACGTACATCAACCCCGTGCTGAACGCCGACTACTCCGACCCCGACGTCATACGCGTCGGAGAGAAATACTATATGACGGCCTCCGACTTCCACTATAAACGATCACGGGGACGGTTCTTGCGATCATTTTTCATTTGCTACAATTTCTGTATTACTCCGAAAGAGACACCCGCCAGTCTTGCAAGCTGGCGAATGCCGACACAAAATAACATGGCGGATTCCAGTACCGCTAAGCTTTCTTGCTTGTCGTGGCATCGTGCGTCGTTTTCTTGTTAGACTCGGACTCGACCAATACATCAGAAGCATTAGTAAAAAGTGATCGGAGTTGTGCGGATCTTTTAAAAAGGGTTTAACTGTTTCCGCCAGCAAATATAAGAACTTTTTCCGATATACCCAAACAAAACGAGGGGAAAAAGTAGGAAAGCAAGAAAGTATTGTCTGCAAATTTCGTAAAAAAGTCGCGAAAATATTTGGTGGTTTCAGGATTTTTTCGTACCTTTGTAGTGTCTAAGGAAAGGCTGTAGCGACAGTACCTCCGGAGGCTAAACAGGGAAAGTCCCTGCGGGTTATTATCAACTATTCAGATTGTTAAGTTTTATGGCTAAGGTAATCTATGAACTGTACAAGAACGAGAACTCGAACTCGAAGTCGTTCGGCAAGGTGTTCGCCAGGACAAAGTCGATTGAGACGATGAACCTGAGGAAGATGTCGGTACACATCGCCGAGCACGGCAGCGTCTACACCGAGGACGTGGTGAGCGGCGTGCTGAAGAAGTTCGAGAAGTGCGTGCTGGAAATGCTGCTGAACTCGCGCAAGGTGAAGATCGACGGCCTGGGCACGTTCTACACCACGCTGGAGAACCGCGGCGGCGGTTCCGAGAGCGCCAAGAAGTTCAACATCGGCGAGCACATCAAGGGCCTGCACATCCGCTTCCTGCCCGACATGGAACAGGAACTGGGTCTCTCGAGCCCGGAGTTCGTCAAGAAGGCTTCGTTCATCAACGCTGCCGACCTCACGTCGGACAAGGCCATCACCGAGGAAGACGACGATGACAGCGACGATGGCGACGACGGTGACGACGACGGCGATGACGGTGGTTAGTGTCGGGACGGTTAGTGTCGGATAATTGTCTCGTCACACAGTAAGCGAAGCCCTGCCGTTGGTCGACGGCAGGGCTTTTTCTATGTTCCCATAAATGAAAGAAGGTGAACACCTCTGATGAGTGTTCACCTCCTTCTCGTTTGAGATTATATCTGGGGCGGTAAGAGCCGTCCCAGACACGTGAGTTTTAGTTGAATAACAGGTTGTTCAAGAGTGTGCGTGCCTCACCATTAAGACCTTGCACATCCTCGCCGAGACCACTTTCGATGCCGGCATCACCTGTAATCTCAATGATACTAGACGATTCGGTCAGCAGGGTTTCTTCTTCAACCAGAGTAGATACTTCGATGGCCGGAGCCATATATAATGCTTGTTTGTTCATAATCTTCAATACTTTAAAATAGTTGTTGAATTGCATGTTAGCGTCATATTACTTCACTACGACCTTCTTGCCCTCGCGGATGTAGAGGCCCTTCTTGGCGCTCTTCACCTGCTGTCCGTTCAAGTTGTAGAGCTTGCCGGCGAAGTCACTGTTGATCTGCAGACCTTCGATAGCAGTAGCATCCTCAGATACACCGTCGATGAAGAAACCGGCGATACGTGCGCCTTCTGCCTTAGCGGTAATGTAAGCGCAGGTACCCTTCAGATTGTTAGTGCCATTGCTCTCGTAAATCTTACCACCATTCAGGAAGTAGTCACCCTCTTCAAGAGTAATCTCACCTGCATAGTTACCCACGAACTCGAAGTTCAAACCAGCAACAAATGGGAAACCTGCTGCAACGGTACGATTGTAGAATACGTACTCGCCGTTAGCATCCACGCTGGCAGGCTTCAGCAGCACTGGACGGTTAGCAGTGATAGCAGGTGTCTCCATCTTATCGAACGAAATGATTGACTCGTTCTCAATCGGAGTCTCGACTTCCTCGCCAGCCTCATTCTCTGTAATCTCAGTAGCCAGAGTCTCAGAGAACTCAGCAACCTCTGTTCCCTCACCGAAGGCATCAATCAGCTCCTCATTGGTAATTGAGAACGGCACAGCAAAGGTATTCCACTTGCCTTCATTCAGTGTGCGCTTCAGGGAAACCTTACCGGCAACACTCTCGGGCTCGAATGCAACATCCTCGTCGATCTCAATCTCAACAGACTGAACCTTGAAGAGCTGTACATAACCAATACCCATCCAGTTGGAGCGGTTACCAGCATGAGCCTTCAGACCAATCTTCACTTCACCCTCAACTTCCTGTACGAAGTCAATAGAGGCATCTTCCAGCGTAGGAGTAGTAATCGGAGTACCGTCAATCTCGCCAGCACTGAACGTGATGTTGGGAGAACCATCGCCGAGCGGGCCTAATCCATGGTCACCATCAGTCTGATAGCCATAGCGGTGACCGCCGCCAAAGCCTGCAAATGCAAGAGCTGTCATCTTATAAGTTCCTTCGGGAAGAGTAATCTTCTGGTAAACTACATATCCCTCAGTAGGCTCAGTACCAGCACTCCAGTACTCATACATAGCAAACTTAGTAGGATCAGCAGAATTAGCCACAGCATTGTTAGAGTTCATAACCTGGCTATTCTGAGTGGGCTGAGTCTGATCGTTGTACCATCCTTCTGCAGGTGCCCATCCAGGAACATTTGTAAGGTCAGGATTAGTCAGCATGAACGTCATGTTGAACTTCTCACCTTCACCCACAGGATTAGAGCTGTTAGCATAGTAAGACATCTCACCCTTCAGGTCTGCTGTTGCTGTTTCAATCTCCTCAGCTCCCACAGCAGCTTCCACATTGGTGCTCTGAGTAGAGATGGCGTCAACGAGGTCGGCTTTACCGGCAGCATTGTCAGAGTTGGCTGCAGCCAGCTCCTCGGCGATAGCCTTCATTTCCAGGAATGTAGCGTATGGAGCAATCAAAGCTTTTGCAGCATTCGTGGCCTCCTCGATGGCAGCAATTGCCTCTTCGTAATCTTCAACAGAACTCCATACCTTGTTTGTGTAATAATCATCAATTGCTGTTTTAAGAACTGTATACATAGCGGCAGGAATTGTACCCTGTTCTATTGCACTAGCTTCCCCAGCGACTTCGGCCAAACGCTCAGCATACGGAGTGAGGTCTGTCAAAGCGCCCAAGAAGTACAGACGGAAGTTGTCTACCTTATACCAGTATTTGTCAACACCTTCGGCACCAATGGTAGCGGTTCCATCGAGGACAGAGAATTCTACTTCGCCGTCAACACCATGGCCCTTACCTTCTTCAGCGGCATCAACTATAACACTCTCAGTATTAGCGTTCAACTGAACCTGATGACCTGCATCGGTGGCAATAAGAGCCATCATCTTATAGTTACCATTGGGCAGGTCTGTAATTGTCTGGCTAATGGCATTACCACTGGACCAGATGTTGAAGACATAGTCACCGTCGGCATTATCTACAGTATAAGTAGCATTGCTGTTTGGCTTTGCACCATGGTCATTACTGGTCTGATAAGTCCAACCCGTGGTACCATTCTCGAAGCTGGGGTTGGTCACGAAAGCACCTGTAATGTCAATTACAACATCTTCTAATGTTGTCAGATAATCAGCCAAAGCCTTACGGGCAAGGGCAACAGCTTCATCAATTTCTTCTGATGTGGTTGCAGTTGATGCTTTGGCATCGGCATCACGCAAATTGATACTGCTACTGATAGCAAGAATGGCATCCTTTACATTCTGGTAAGGCTCATAAAGCTTCTCAGCCTTAGTCTTAATCAAACACAACTTCCACTGAGCATACTCGGTCTCGCCGTCATCTCCAGGAGCCAAGACCGTATTCTCTTCGTTTGCAGTGATATAAATTCCTGAAGGACCACTGTGGTTATCACGAGAGATAATGTTGTAAACTGGATCCGAAGTTGTTCCAATGTTTACAAATTCCCATGAAGAATTCTTTCCACGGGACTGGTCTGTATAAATGTCGTTGGCATTGAGACACTCTACACCCCAAGTCGGATTCTCATACACGAGAGTGCGCATAAGATAATAGTCACCTTCGGCAACAAGTTCCACTTTCATGGCTGCTGCCATAGCATCTTCGTCTTCACCTTCTGTCATACTGGCCTGAGTTCCCCAGCCATTACCTCTGGTGAAATACTGGCCTTTACCCACATTGTAAAGCAGGAATTCACCTTCTTCGACTTCAGCAGGTGTCCAGGTCTGAGCCTGTGAGCTCAACCCCAACATAGCCAAAAAGGCTACCAACAATAGTTTTGTTTTTCTCATAAAATTAAAAATTTAGTTAGTAAATATGTTTAAAACTCACGAAATCTGGTTTGTTATATAGTAATTGGTCTGAAACCGTATAGTTGAAAGTTAGCATGATTCAGGCAACAAAGATAACAATTATTTTGCTTATATAGGTTCAAGCGCGGGAGAATTTACAAATATTTGCCGTTTTTTACAATTTGTTAAGAAAGAACAGGGCGAGTAAAAAAGTGCGCAGCCACTCAGAGAGCAGCTGCGCAGTTATTCGTGTTGTTACAATTCGAAATTAGAAGTTCACACCGAAGTTGACGGACAACTGATTGGCATGGAGACTGTAGTCGTCTCTGTCGGAAACGTTGGCAATGCCTAACTGGTAGGCAACTTCCATATAGAGCATGTTAAACTCGAAGCCGCAACCCAGCTTGAAGCCCATGTCGTTATGGTTCAGGAAGTTCTTGTAAGTGCGTTCCTTTTCCTTTTCACCTAAAGCATTCAGATATTCCGTCTCACCGGCAATACCGTATGCGAAATAGGGGCCGACGAAGGGCAAGACCGCAATCTTGTCAGAAGCCTGGAAGCCATACTTGACGAGTAGGGGGATTTCCAAACAGTTCATATCAGCTGTGTACTTACCGTCCTTACCACCTCTCTGTGTGTAGTACAGTCCGCTCTCCAAGAACACCGGTGCAGACGAGGAAAGGCGAAGACCCAGGACAGCACCCAGCGTCATGCCTGCCTTCATCCCACTGTAATCCATGGTGCCAATCTCAGTGTCGCCCGTCAATTTGCCCATAGCCAAACCAAAGCGGACACCATAATACAGATTGGCCTTGTCGAGTTCAAAACCACCGCTGGCAAACTGTGCAAATGAGGGCACGGCCAGCATCAATGCTAAAATAGCTGAAAATAATTTCTTCATATTGATTTAATTAATAGTTTAATATTCCATTTATAATCCTCTGGTAATCAAATTTTCAAGATTCAAGTTTCAAGATTCAAGTTCAAAGTTCAAAGATCAAAGTTCAAAGTTTCAAGTTCTTCTTGAGAACCTCGATTTTTTCTTCGGCTGCCTTCGTGCAACGCTCGTAGTCGGCAGCACCCTTGAACGACGGATCCTTGACCTCAGTATAGAACTTGATCTTCGGCTCGGTGCCAGAGGGACGGACACTGACCTTCGTACCATCCTCGCAGAACCACTGTAGCACGTTCGAGGTGTCGGGCATCTGCAGCTTTTCGACACTGCCGTCGGCCTTCTTGGCCTCTAAGGTCTTGTAGTCCTTCCACAGCACGACCTTCGAGCCACCCAGTTCCTTCGGCGGGTTCTCGCGGAAGTCGGTCATCATCTGCTTAATCTCGTCGGCACCGGTCTTTCCTGGACGTACCACGTTGATGGTCACCTCTTTCGAGAAACCGTACTCGGCATAGATGTCCATGAGCAGGTCGTAGAGCGTCTTGCCGTTGTCCTTTGCCCAGGCGGCAATCTCGCAGATAAGGCAGATGGAAGCGGGTGAATCCTTGTCGCGTACCTTGTCGAACGGCAGGAATCCGAAGCTTTCCTCACCGCCGCCGATGTACTTCTGCTTGCCCTCGCTGACACGGATCTCGTTGGCAATCCACTTGAAGCCCGTGTAGCAGTCGCGCAGCTCGACGCCGTTCTTCTCGGCAATCTTGGCGATAACCTCGGTAGTGACGATGGTCTTTACGAGGAACTCGTTGCCCTTCAGCTGTCCAAGTTTCTTCTTGTTGGCGATGATATACCAGCAGAACATCATGCAGGTCTGGTTACCGTTCAGGATTTCCCACTCGCCCTTCGGGTTGCGGCAGACGATGGCCAGACGGTCGGCATCTGGGTCAGAGGCGATAACGAGGTCGGCGTTAAGCTTCGTACCAAGCTTCATGCCCAAGGTCATGGCCTCGGCGTTCTCGGGATTGGGGCTGACAACGGTGGGGAAGTTGCCGTCGATGACCATCTGCTCGGGCACGACGTGGATATTCTGGAATCCCCATGAGCGCAGAGCCATCGGAATGATGACGCGGCCAGTGCCGTGCATCGGCGAATAGACGATGTTCAGGTCTTTCTGGCGCAGAATGACATCCTGATCGACCATAGCCTCCTTGACGGCCTGGATGTAGTCCCAGTCCATTTCGCCACCGATGGGGATGATGAGGTCCTTGTTACCCTCGAACTTCACATCGTCGATGGTCACCTTGTTCACCTCGTCGATGATACCCTTGTCGTGGGGAGCGAGCACCTGTGCACCATCGTCCCAGTATGCCTTGTATCCGTTATACTCGCGGGGGTTGTGCGATGCGGTCACGTTGACACCGGCCTGACAGCCGAGCTGACGGATGGCAAACGAGATTTCCGGCGTGGGGCGCAGACTCTCGAAGAGGTACACCTTGATGCCGTTGGCCGAGAAGATGTCGGCCACCGATTCGGCGAACATACGGCCATTGTTGCGGCAGTCGTGGCCGACGACAACGCTGGGCTGGATGTTGGGGAACGCCTTGTTGATGTAGTTGGCAAAGCCCTGTGTGGCCATGCCCACGATGTACTTGTTCATGCGGTTGGTACCGGCACCCATGATGCCACGCAGACCACCCGTGCCGAACTCCAGATTCTGATAGAAGGCGTCAATGAGGTCAGTCTTGTCAGGGTTGTCAAGCATGGCCTGAACAGCGTTACGTGTCTCCTCGTCGAAGGCCGGAGAGAGCCATTTCTTTGCGGTTGCCTCACACTGGGCAATGAGTTGAGCGTTATTTTCCATAATCGTTACTTTGTTTGTTTTAGATTTGTCTTTTCCGTTTTGAATGACAAAGTTACGAAAAGATTAGCGAAAAGCGTGCTAAAGCACGCGGATTTTTTATTTTTTTAGCAATCGGTCCATTTCGTCGAACTGTTTTCCCATGTTCAGGTTCAGGTAAATGCGGTAGAGCGCCGTCCCCCATTTCTGCAACTGATCGGGTGCTAACTGCCGGTAACGTTCCATGTAATGGCTTGCTTTCTGATAGTTGGCACGTAGCAGCTTCTTTTCGCTCAAGGGATTCAGTTTCAGGGCTTTGTTCATGTAGGCCGTGCCTGCGTTGTAGTAGGGTTCGGGCAGCGAGTCGTTTCGGGCAATGAGCGTGTCGCTCAAAACGATGCTCTCGTCGTAACGTCCCAAGTTGAAGAGCACGGCGGATTTTGCAAACAGAAAGAGTTCACTGGAGTCGTTGACGGCCAGAGCACGGTTGGCCACGTCCAACGCGCTGTCGTAATCCTTACGTTGGTTGTAATAGTCCATGAGCCGAGGAAAGAAATAGTTGTTTAGCGGAAAACGGTTGAAACCCTCACGCAGGTTCTCCAAATAGAGTGAGTCGTCGTTCAGCCACAGCCGGGCCTCGGCCATGTACTGCAGGGTGTGCTCAACATGGGCGGTATCGTTTAAGGCCATACTTCGGTGGCGCAGGGTAAGTACGGGGTCATGCAGCCGGTAGCCGCAATACGTGGCCCAATAAGCGGCTTCGGGCATACGGTAGTCGGTGGAGTCGTAGCGATAGTCCGTGAACAACGGCTGACGGGCACAGTCCATGTAGGCTTCGCTGAACTCATATCCTTTCTGGAAGTCGGCCTTGCGGACATGGAAGGTACTACCAAAGAAGAGGTTGGGCCGGAACTTGTTGAGTTGTTCGGCATGGGCCTTCCTGTACTCGGGGTCTACCCTACCCTTCTTGTCCGGGCGCATGTCGAGGGAGTCGAGCGTCTCGGCTACAGAGAAGAGGCGGCGCGTCAGCTCGAAGAACTGTGCTGTGTCCTGCCTTTGCTTCATGTACAGTTTCTCGTTGACAGCCTGGTACTGCATCAGTACGCTCTCGTACCAGACGGAATAGATGCGTTTGTCGTCTTGATTGGCCGAGTCTTTCAGCAGTCGGGTCATCAGCTGCTCAGCCTGTTCTCCGTTCCTTCCGCTCTTTAATATTGTCCGTGCCTGACTCAGTTCTTGACGAACGGTATGCACCTTCGTCTTCTGGGCAAAAGCAGGAGAAATGGAGAAAATGAGAAATGTAGAAAATGAGAAAATGAGATATTGGGAAATGGAGAGAATGAGAGAATGAGAAAATGAGAAATTGGGCTGCGCACAGACACGGCGCAGCCCATTTCTCAATTTCTCATTCTCTCCATTTCTCATTCTCAAATCACTGGTTCACAAGGCTCTCCAGCTCGTTGGCCTTCTCGTTGTCGCCTAATGAATAGTACATCTGGTAGAGTGCGTAAGCCCAGTTCACCTGCTCACGGTTGGGATCAAGCTCGCGGACTTTCTCCAAGTAGACCTTGGCTTCGTTCAGGATGGCCTTGATCTTGTTGGCGTTCTCTACAGTCAGCTTGCCAGTCTTCTTGTCTGCCAGCTCGTCCTTCAGCCTAATGGCCTTAGAGTTGAGCGACACACCAGCCTGATAGGCAGCAGCGACGTAGGAGGGATCGATTTCGAAGGCTTTCTTATAGCACTCCACAGCCTCGTCGAACCTTTCTGACAGACGCAGGGCCTCACCCTTGTAGGTATAGCCGAACTTGTCGTTGGGGTTCTTGGCAATCTCACCTTCTGCCCACTGCAGCAGTTCGTCAGTTTTATTCGAATTCAGATAATAGTCGCCAATCCAAGCAGAGTAACGGTTGTCCTCGGGGAACTTCGTACTGGCCTCCTTCAGCATCTCTACATACTCCAGCGTGTCCTCCTTCGTCTTCATGGTCTCTTTCTTCGAGAAGACCAGAATTTCGGTGGCATCCTTGGCCTTCTGCGGGTCTTCGGCTGCAATTTTGGCGAACTTGATGACATTCTGGTAGTCCTTCACCTGATAGGCAGAGAGGCTGGCGAAGTAGGCTACCTCGTTCTTGTACTCATCCTTCAGGTCGATGCCGGTGAACAGCGGAGATGAGCCGCTCTCTACATAGAGTGCGAAAGCCTTGAAGGCACCGGCATAGTCTTTCTCGTTGTACAGATACTGTCCGGCATTGATGCACTGCAGACGTCCCATCTGGAACTTCTGGGCGTTGGCCTGGCGGAAGCGAGCCTTCACCTTGCCCTTGTCGTTAGGCATATTGTCGAACTCGTCACACTTCAGGGCTGCCTCCAATGCCTTGACAATGGCATTGTGCATGGCAGGCTCGTCGACAGTTGCACCCGTAGATGCCACGGCTTCCTTCAGCTTCACCTCCTGAATGTCCGAGAACTTCTTGAAGTAAGCCTCGCTCAGAAAATTCCAGGCAGCGGCCTTGTCTTCGTTAGTACCGGCGTTCAGCGCGGGTTCCACGGTTTTCACGGCGGCCTCTATGTCGCCCTTGTCCAAGAATTTCTTGGCTTCTTTCACTTCGTTCTGTGCGAAAGCCACTGAGACAGCTGCTGTCATCATGGCCATCATCATGAATTTTTTCATAAGCTTCATTAATTTGCGATTAATAAATTTTTAGTATTATCTCTTCCATTGGGTTTGTTACTCCTCTGTCGGGGCTTCAAAATCCACTAACGGTGCTTCGGGCGTGGCATTTTCCTCAGTGGAGTCCACTTCGCCCTGTACCACCTCTGCTTCCTCGACGTCTTCCTCCTGGCTCGACATCACCTTGCAAACCGAGGCGATGGTGTCGTTCTTCTTTGCCAGGTTGATGAGGCGCACGCCTTGCGTGGCACGGCCCATGACACGGACATCGGCCACCTTCAGGCGGATAAGGATGCCAGACTTATTGATAATCATCAGGTCGTTCTCGTCGGTCACGACCTTGATGGCCACCAGTCGGCCGGTCTTCTCGGTGATGTTCAGCGTCTTTACTCCCTTCACGCCACGGGCGGTCTTACGGTAGTCCTCCACATCGGAGCGCTTGCCGTAGCCGTTTTCCGAAACGACCATGATGGTTTCCGTCTGCGGGTCGTTCACGCAGACCATGCCTACCACCTCGTCGTCACCACCATCGAGACGCATACCGATGACGCCAGTTGCGACACGTCCCATTTCACGCACCTGGTCTTCATTGAAGCGGACAGCCCGTCCGTTGCGGTTGGCCAGCAACAGTTCGTTTTGACCATTGGTCAGACGGACGCCTATTACCTCATCGCCCTCGTTGATATTGATGGCGCGGACACCGGCGGCACGAACGTTCTTATAGGCATCGAGACGGGTCTTCTTGATGATACCCTGCTTCGTGGCAAACACCACATAATGTGACTTCAAGAACTCCTCGTCGCCAAAATTCTTAATGCGCAGCACGGCGTTGATAGCATCGTCGGGTTTGATGTTCAGCATATTCTGTATAGCACGACCCTTCGAGTTCTTGTCGCCCTCGGGTATCTCGTAGCACTTCTGCCAGTAGCAGCGGCCTTTCTGGGTGAAGAACAGCAGCGTGTTGTGCATCGTGGCAGGATAGATGTATTCCGTGAAGTCGTTGTCGCGATGACGGGCACCCTTGCTGCCCATGCCGCCGCGACCTTGAGCGTGGAACTCGTCGAGGTTAGTGCGCTTGATATAGCCCATGTGCGAGATGGTGATGACCACAGGATCGTCAGGATAGAAATCCTCGGCGTTGAACTCGTGGTCGAAGGGGATAATCTCCGTGCGGCGCTCGTCGCCGTACTTCTCCTTCACTTCCAACAAGTCATCCTTCATTACCTGCTTGCAGCGCTCGGGATTGTCGAGAATCTCCTGCAAGTCAGCAATCAGCTTCTGCAGGTCGTCGTACTCCTGATGCAGCTGGTCTACGCGGAGGCCTGTCAGCTGTGCCAGACGCATGTCGACAATAGCCTTTGACTGCAGCTCGTCCAGCTCAAAGCGCTGTTCCAAGTTACGCTGGGCATCGGTCGGCGTTTTACTATTCCTAATTATATGTACTACCTCGTCAATGTTGTTGACGGCGATGATCAATCCTTCCAAGATGTGGGCACGCTCCTGAGCCTTGCGCAGGTCGTACTGCGTGCGGCGGATGGTCACGTCATGACGGTGCTCGACGAAGTATTTTACACATTCCTTCAGCGTCAGCAAACGGGGACGTCCCTTTACCAGTGCAATGTTATTCACTGAGAATGAGCTCTGTAGAGCTGTCATCTTAAACAGCTTGTTCAACAGAACATTGGCATTGGCATCGCGTTTGCAGTCCACCACGATACGCATACCCTGACGGCCCGATTCGTCGTTGACATTGGCCACACCCTCAATCTTGTGCTGGTTGGCCAGCTCGGCAATATAGGCCACGAGGTCGGCCTTGTTCACGCCGTAGGGAATCTCTGTGACCACAATCTTGTCGTGGGTCTCGCCGCTCTCAATCTCAGCCTTGGCCCGCATCACAATTCGGCCGCGGCCAGTCTCGTAGGCATCGCGCACACCCTGCAGACCGTAGATATAGGCACCCGTCGGGAAGTCGGGGCCGGGAATGTACTGCATCAGACCGTCAGTGTCAATGTCAGGATTGTCAATGTATGCGCAGCAGCCGTCAATCACCTCGCCGAGGTTATGCGTCGGCATGTTCGTTGCCATACCCACGGCAATACCGTTACCGCCGTTCACCAGCAGATTGGGCACCTTCGTCGGCATGACCGTCGGCTCCACGAGCGAGTCGTCGAAGTTGGGAGCCATATCGACGGTCTCCTTGTCGAGGTCGTCCATGATGTGCTCACCCATCTTCGACAGGCGGCACTCCGTGTATCGCATGGCAGCGGGCGAGTCACCATCGACGGAGCCGAAGTTACCCTGGCCGTCCACCAGCGTATAGCGCATGTTCCAGTCCTGGGCCATACGGACAAGGGCACCATAGACCGACGAGTCGCCGTGGGGGTGGTACTTACCGAGCACCTCGCCCACTACGCGCGCGCATTTTTTATAAGGTTGAGTCGAAACGTTGTTGATGTTCATCATGCCGTACAGGATGCGACGGTGCACGGGCTTGAAGCCGTCGCGCACGTCGGGCAGGGCACGGGCCACGATGACTGACATCGAGTAGTCGATGTACGAGGACTTCATCTCCTCCTCAATGTTGATTTTAATGATTCTGTCGTTGTCGAATGTCTGATCCATTATTCTTTATTTTTTCAATCTTTCAATTCTTCAATTTTTGGCTGTTTTTGCGTTTAAGGCACTTTACAGCCCCGCTGACGCATTTTTAACCGTGCAAAGTTACGAAGAAAATCTCAAATCCCCATCATCCGTTAAGTTATTTTAGTATATAATAATGCTCTGAATCAACTCAAAGTAACCCCTTGCTCATTTGTATCTTTCACCCCAATAGCTGACCATGCGCTCATACAGTTTCTGCTCGGACGGCGAGTGCTGGCCGTGCCACAGTCGTTCGTTGACAAGAGCATCGGGCAGGTATTGCTGAGGAGTAAAATGGCCGGGGAAGTCGTGCGGATATTTATAGCCGTCGTGATAGCCCAAGTCCTTCATCAGCTGTGTCGGGGCATTGCGGATGTGCAACGGGACGGGCTGGTTGCCGGTACGGCGCACCAAGTCGAGTGCTGCGTCGATGCCGAGATAGGCGGAGTTGCTCTTCGGCGACGTAGCCAGGTAAACGGTACATTCGGCCAAAGGTATGCGTCCTTCCGGCCAACCGATTTTCTGCACGGCATCGAAGGCTGCATTGGCGAGGAGCAAGGCATTGGGATTGGCCAGTCCGATGTCCTCGGCAGCAGAAATGACCAGTCGGCGTGCAATGAACTTCGGGTCTTCCCCACCCTCTATCATACGGGCCAGCCAGTAAAGGGCCGCATCAGGGTCGCTGCCACGGATGGACTTGATGAATGCCGAAATGATGTCGTAGTGCATCTCACCGTCCTTGTCGTAAGCCAAAGGATTCTGCTGGAGGGCTGCAACAACCATCTCGTCGGTCACTATCAGAGGGGAGGCCGATGATGACTCGGTCACCAGTTCCAGAATGTTGAGTAGCTTACGGGCGTCGCCTCCGCTGTAACGCAACATGGCACCCGTCTCGCGCAGTTCAATCTGCCGCTCCCGCAAGATTACATCAGTCTTCAGCGCACGGTCGAGCAGCTGCAGCAGGTCGTCCTTCTCCAAAGACTTCAGCACATAGAGTTGACAGCGCGACAACAAGGGACGGATCACTTCGAAGGACGGATTCTCGGTCGTGGCACCTATCAACGTCACGATGCCACGCTCGACAGCACCGAGCAGGGAGTCTTGCTGGGACTTCGAGAAACGGTGAATCTCGTCGATGAACAATATCGGTGAAGCCTCGTTGAAGAAACGTCCCTTCTGCGCCTTTTCTATAACATCACGCACATCCTTTACACCGCTGGTTACTGCAGACAGCGTGTAGAAGGGCGTCTCCAAGCGATTGGCAATGATTTGCGCAAGCGTGGTCTTACCCACTCCCGGAGGTCCCCAAAGGATGAACGACGATATGCGCCCAGCGTCAATCATACGACGCAGGACTGCCCCTTCGCCCACCAAATGGCGCTGCCCGATGTAATCGTCGAGCGTCCGGGGACGTAATCTCTCTGCCAAAGGTTGTGACATGACCTTATTAATTTTATTGCGGGTGCAAAGATACAGCAAAAAAATGAGAAAATAGAAAAAATAATGGGCTAAAAACTTGGAAAAGAGAAATAAACTGATTACATTTGCAGCATGAAACATTACACAATAAGACTATATGGCAAAGACATCAGAATCTAAGGCACTGACACTCAAAACATTAACTAAAAGTAGTGTGTGGGATGTACAGGAAAACGACATCTTCCGCATGTGGGAAAAAGCGGACAAAGACGCCGAAGTGCGCGATAATGTCCGGCATTATACCGACATCATCCGCAGCGCGTTCATGATTGAGGAGATACCTGGCGACTCGCAGGTCATCAAGACCAAGTACGAGAAACAAGGCTACAAGGTGGCACAAGTGAAACTTGACGAAGAAGTCAAAGTGACTTGGGCCGTCAAGAAGCGTCCCATCATGCGCGTCACCGACCTCACATACGAGAACATCCGCCACATCTCGGCAGCCAAGCTGATAGAAGTGCTCGACCGCAATTTCGGAGGCGGATGGGACTCACTGTCACAGAGCATCAAGGACATCATCGAGAGCGGATTCGACATCTCGACAACCACGCTGCCCAAAGACCGTCTGCACAAGAAGGGCGGCATGTACGAAAAGAAAATGGATGACGGCTTTGAAGTACTTGAAGTGGAAAAGGGCACATGGGTGGAAGCCATTTTTGCCAAGCAGAAGCCTGAGGCCGAAAAGCCTCGCATCAAGCTTTCCTCGCATGAGGGTGATGAGGATGATGAAACAGAATTGGGCGACGACTACAACAAGCCCGACGACGACGATGTGGAAATCGAAGACCCCAACGACGACGAAATTACTGAAGAGAACTACAGCACCCGCTTTGAGATAGAGGCTGACCCCGACGAGGAAGTGAGTGAATTGGCAGAGTATGCCGACGAATAAGAAAACCTTTAAAACTGTAAAATATGAAATTAGACGGAAGAAGAGAAAGCTCTAACGTGGAAGATCGCCGCGGCATGAGCACAGGAGCAAAGGCCGGTATCGGCGGTATCGGTGGTATTATCTTGGCAGTGGTCATTGCCTACTTCACCGGCGGAGACCCCACCCAGGCTCTCGTACAGGGTGTTCAGGAACAGATGGCACAGAAGACTGAGACCATCGATGAACAGAGCTTTACCGAGGAGGAACAGGAACTGGCATCGGACTGCAAGAAGATTCTGGCTTCGACGGAAGATGTGTGGACAAAGGTTTTCAGTGAATACGGACTCGGTGAGTACACCACCCCGACACTGGTGCTGTTTACCAACCAGGTGAACTCTGCCTGCGGATCGGCCACGGCTGCCGTAGGTCCCTTCTATTGCTCAGGCGACCAGAAACTGTACATCGACCTGTCGTTCTTCACACAGATGAAGCGCCAGCTCGGCGTCGAGGGCAACACCTTTGCATACGCCTACGTCATTGCCCATGAGATTGGCCACCACGTAGAGTATCTGACAGGAACGCTGAACAAGGCACACTCGGCCATGAGTCAGACCGACAAGACCTCGGCAAACCAAATCAGTGTGCGTCTGGAATTGCTGGCCGACTACTATGCCGGCGTGTGGGCACACTATGAGGACGAGATGAACCACTCGATGGAGTACGGCGACTTGGAGAAAGGTCTGGAGCTGGCCAAGGCCATCGGCGACGACTGGCTGCAGAAGAAAGCTCAGGGACGTGCCACGCCCGAATCGTTCACCCACGGCACCAGCGACCAGCGTAAGCGCTGGCTGAAGCGTGGCTATGTGAACGGTGACATGCGGACCACCACATTCGACGTGAGGAACTATAATGACCTGTAACTCCTAACTCCTAATTCCTAACTCATCACTCATGGTGATACGGCTCACCTTTAATAATAGTACACGCGCGATAGACTTGTTCGGTAAAAACAAGGCGTATCATCTGGTGAGAGAAGGTCATCTTTGACAGCGAGAGTTGCTCGTTAGCACGGGCATAGACCTCTTTCGAGAATCCATACGGCCCCCCGACAACAAAGACCAGTCGGCGGGCCGTATTCCGTTTCTGTTCCAGCCAGCGTGCAAACTCTATGCTGCGCTGTTCGCGGCCGTGCTCGTCCAACAGGACGACAGTGTCCGACGGCTGCAATTGCTTCAATATCAGCTCGCTCTCGCCCGTCTTCTGCTGTTCTTCGGTGAGGCTCTTAGTATTCTTCAGCTCCGGAATGGTCACCACGTCAAAGGGCATGTAGTGACTGATGCGTTCCACATAGTCGCTGATGCCTGCAGCAAAATGCTTGTCAGTGGTCTTACCGACCAGAATCAGCAGTGTTTTCATACTCTTTTACGTCCTTTCAGTTTCATGGGGCCTAACTCATAACTCCTAACTCCTAATTCCTAACTCCTAATTCCTAACTCCAAATTAGCCCCCTTTATCTATTGATGGTCATTTCGTTAAGGAAATCGTCCCACTGCGTGCGATAGCCGTTAAAGACGTTGATGTCCACTTCACCATGTATGCCCGTCACACGGCCATTGGGCGACAGCTGCCACACAGCCAGTTTCACGTCGGGCTTGTACTCGCCGTAGCGGGCTATCCACACCTGATAGTCACGTTTCAGGTCAGGGGCATCAGCAAGGTAACGATTCACGAACGATTGGCTGACGTAGAGTATAGGCTTTACGCCCGTCCACCGCTCTACAGCCTGTAGCCACGCACGGACATTACGGAACAGGACCTCTGTGCCGCCCATAGCGGTTATCTGTGCATGTGAGGGTTCCAGGTCGAGTACAGGAGGAAGGTCACCGTTACGGAAAACCGTGTTACGTATGAAGTGCTGTGCCTGAGCTGTCCCTGACACCTTACACGAGAAGAAGTGATAGGCACCGATGGGTATGCCTCTGCGTCGAGCCTGGGTGTAGTCGGTGAAGTAGAAGGGATTGCGTATGCTGGTACTTTCAGTCGACTTGATAAAAATGAACGAGACGGGGTAGTCAACCGTACCTGTAACATGCTGCTGGTTCTTATTGCCTAAGTAAGAGATACGCAGACGGTTCCACTGTATGGCATATTTTTTCTTGTCCGTACCGTGCTGATAGCGTGAAATGTCAATACCGTAGATGCGCTCGCTGGTGTACTGCATACGCTCACCCAGGTATTTGCCGTTCTTCCACTCCCCTACCCGCACATGAGTAAAAGGCGACACTGCAAAGCCGAAGCCATGACGACTGTCAGCAACCCACTGCCCTTCGTAGTAAGTGCCGTCTGTCCACTGGAAGGAACCGTGACCTTCGGCCAGTCCTTTGGTAAAATCACCCGTATATACTCCGGCAGAGTCGATGCGCATGCCCGTGACCAACGTGTCAGCCACATAGCGGCCTAAGACAATGCGCCCGCAAGAGTCAATCTCTATGCCAGTGCCCAGCCGACTGACACCTGCCCATTTTCCCACGTTCAGCAGATTGAACAACCCCTCATCGTGATCGGGCAGTTGCAACCGGTGCCCTTCAGCATAGTTGACCACCATCTCATAGCCTTCGTCTTGCACGTTATGACGTTCAAGATAATATTTCAGTTCTGCCTGTAGCGTATTGTTCTGCCTCGATAGACTGGCATCACCAGTCGTAAACAGGCTGTCAAGAACTGCCGCAGACTTGTCGTATTGAAGAGCATACGCAATCGTCGCCGTGGAATCGGCATCCGTCATAAAGACAGGATAATTCCACGACCTCTGACACGCTGTTAAAGCCACGATGATGACAATGATATAGACAATCTGCTTCATTTCTGCCTGCAAAATTACAAAGAAAAGAGGAAAAAAGAGAGAAAAACAGACTTTTTTCGAAAAAAGTACGAAAAAAGTTTGGCCAGTTCCGAAAAAGTGTGTACCTTTGCACACGCAAAACAGAAAAGGGGTACTTTTCAAGGCTCCGTAGCTCAACTGAATAGAGCATCTGACTACGGATCAGAAGGTTGTGGGTTTGAATCCCGCCGGAGTCACAAAGGCAAATAAAGCGGAAATCTAATGTATAAAGGGTTTCCGCTTTATTATTTTTGTGCTCCACGCACAAAAATGTAAGCGAAAATTGCCGCAAAAATGCGAGCTGTGCGGTTGTAGGAGGCCACGCTTCCAAGCGTGGCAGCCGCTAAGGTAGTGGGTGAAGCTTCCAAGCTTTGCGGCAGGCATCGCAACATCGTTTCACCCAACTACTGCCGTTGCGCCGCTCGGAGGCCCGACCTACTACAGTTGCAAAGCTTGGAAGCTTTACCCACACAGAACAGTCCCTTTTCCGACAAAACGGATAGGTTTCAAATATAACAAAACTTTTTTCTGAAAAAACCGAATATATAGACGGCAAATAATACGAAACGGACAATCCTGTCTGGTTTTTGCCGCCGTCCTGCTCAGATTTTCAGCTTAAAGTTTGGCGGTCTCGGATTTTATCCGTAACTTTGCAGCGTAATCAAACATTTACGACATAATTGGAATGATATGAACACAGCGAGAAAAGCAACCACCGTGAGGCTCCCTGAATACCTTCTGGCAGACCTCCACACCGAGGCCAACAGGCGCAACATCAGCGTGAGCCGGCTCCTGGAGGACATCGTTGAGGAAAAGATGTACCCACCCAATGCTGAGACCCTTGCCGCCATCGAGGAGTGCCGTTCCGGCGTGGAGATGGAGGACTTCGACCCCGACGAACTTGACCAATACATCTATGCAGAAGAAGCTGAAGAAGTCCACGCAGTTTAAGAAAGACCTGAAGAAATACATCCATAAGCCCTCGAAGCTCCTTGCCCTGAAAGCGGTGACCAAGGCTTTGGAACGCACTGGTCACGTTCCCGTCGAGTATGGCCCACACAAATTGCACGGCATCTATGAGGGCTTTATGGAATGCCATGTGGAAGATGATTTCCTGTTGATATGGATTGACGAGGTGAACGACATTGTGAGGCTGGTGCGCCTCGGCACGCACCACGAGCTTTTCGGCATATAAAACCGCATTTATGAAATAAAATTGCCGCAAAAAAAGATAATAAAAAAAACTCAAAAAAGTAATAAACAAAGGCATTTCCGACATTATTGGCCTATTGACTACGGATCAGAAGGTTGTGGGTTTGAATCCCGCCGGAGTCACAAGGTGGCAGAAATGCCACCTTAATTTTTTTTGTTGTTTTCGCACACAGAAATTTGGCGGAATCAAACTTTTTGCTTAATTTTGCAGCCTGAAAGCAGAAAAAGGTAAAAATGGCAAAGGAAAATATCAGGATAAAGGACATAGCAGAAAGGGCTGGCGTGAGCGTCGGAACCGTTGACCGCGTGCTGCACAACCGTCCCAATGTGTCGAAGAAAGCCTTGGAAAAGGTTAACAAGGCCTTAGAGGAGATGGACTACAAGCCCAACATGTATGCTTCGGCCTTGGCTTACAATAAAACGTACACATTCTACTGCCTGCTGCCGAAACATGAGTCGGAAGCTTACTGGCAAGAGATCGAGGAAGGTGCATTGGCCGCCTGCGAGCACCGCCGTGACTTCGGCATCTCGGTGGAGTTCATCTATTACAAGCGATTCGACCTGAAGACATTTGAGAAGGCCACTGCTGACTGTCTGAAACAGCAACCCGACGGTGTCATCGTGGTGCCAGCGACGCTGGACCTGACCCGACGGTTCACCGACCAGCTGCATGCCAAACAGATACCGTTCATCCTGCTCGACTCGTACATGCCCGACCTGCGTCCCCTCTCGTTCTACGGACAAGACTCGTTCCAGAGTGGCTATTTCGCTGCCCGTATGCTCATGCTTATTGCATCGAACGAGAAGGAGATTATGCTGATGAAACAGATGCGCAATGGAAATGTGGCATCGAAGCAGCAGGAGAACCGTGAGACGGGTTTCCGCCACTACATGCGCGACCACTTCCCTGCCATTAAGATTACCGAACTGGATCTGCCGTTAGACGAACAGCGCGAGAACTACGACGACATCTTAGAAGAGTTCTTCAAGGAGCACCCACTGGTACACCACTGCATCACGTTCAACTCGAAAGCCCACTTAGTGGGTGAGTTCCTGCTACACTCTAACCGCCGCGACATCCAGATCATGGGCTACGACATGGTACCTAAGAATGAGGTATGCGTACGCGAGGGCAGCATCTCGTTCCTCATCGCACAGCATGCCTATCGTCAGGGCTACTCGTGCATAGAGTCGCTCTTCGAGGCTATTGTGCTGAAGAAAAAGGTGAACCCGGTGAACTATATGCCTATAGAACTGCTGACACGCGAGAACGTAGAGTTCTACCGGCGGACATTCAAAGGTTGATACATGTTTCTGGACGAATAAAGACAAAATATGGAACTGAAGACTTATCTGAAAATCAATCCCGCAGACTCGGTTGTGGTCTGCCTCACAGCAAAGAAGAAAGGGGAAATCATCGAAGTCGATGGCAAGCAGACTGTCCTGAATCAGGATGTGCCTGCTGGTCATAAAGTGCTCATCAAGGACGTCCAGGAGGGTGAAGACATCATCAAGTACGGCTACCCCATTGGTCATGCCCGTCAGTCCATGAAGGCCGGCGACTGGGTGAACGAGGATAATCTGAAGACCAATCTCAGCGGTACATTAGAGTACACATATCATCCTGTTAACGAAGAACTTACCATTCCAACAGAAAACCGTACCTTTAAGGGATACGTTCGCAAGAATGGTGACGTTGGCGTGCGCAACGAAATATGGATTGTACCCACCGTCGGCTGCGTCAACGGTATTGCCGAACGCATGGCGCAACAATTAAATGAAGAAATAAAAAGGAAGAATAATTCTTCACTTTTCACGCTTCACTCTTCACTTTCTGTCTATGCCTGGCACCATAACTATGGATGCTCGCAGTTGTCCGACGACCACGAGAATACCCGCAAGGTGTTGCGTGACATTTGCCTGCACCCCAATGCCGGAGCTGTGCTGGTGCTCAGTTTAGGTTGTGAGAACAACCAGCCCGAAGACTTCATGGCGATGCTTGGCGACTACGACAAGGAGCGTATCCGCCTGTTGGTCACCCAGCGTGTGGAGGGCGACGAGGTGGAAGCCGGCATGCATATCCTGCGTGAGCTGTACGACATTGCCAGTCAGGACAAACGCGAGGACGTGCCCGTCTCAAAACTGCGTGTCGGACTGAAATGTGGTGGTAGCGACGGCTTCAGTGGCATTACCGCCAACCCGCTCGTCGGCGAGTTCAGCGACTGGCTCGTGGCACAGGGCGGTACGTCGGTGCTGACCGAAGTACCCGAAATGTTCGGTGCTGAGACCATTCTGATGAACCGCTGCCGCACTAAAGAGCTGTTCGACCAGACGGTGTCGATGATAAACAACTTCAAGAACTATTTCCTCTCGCACGGTGAACCCGTCGGCGAGAATCCTTCACCGGGTAACAAGGCCGGCGGCATCTCGACCCTTGAAGACAAGGCACTGGGCTGCACGCAGAAGTGTGGCAAAGCTCCTGTCAGCGGCGTTATGGAGTACGGCGACCGCCTGCAGAACACTGGTCTGAACTTGCTCTCTGCCCCTGGCAACGACCTGGTGGCTGCTACGGCCTTGGCTTCCTGCGGCTGTCATATCGTGTTGTTCACCACTGGTCGCGGTACACCCTTCGGAACTTTCGTACCCACCATGAAGATTGCCACAAATCCCACGCTGGCCAAGAATAAGCCCGGCTGGGTGGACTTCTCAGCCGGACAGCTTATTGAGGGCCGCACCATGCAAGAGCTTTTGCCCGAATTCATCGACAAAGTACTTAGCGTAGCCAGCGGCGAACCCTCCCGAAACGAGGAGAACGGCTATCGCGAAATCTCCATCTTCAAGAACGGCGTCACGCTATAGGTTTCCCCTGAACCCGTCGAAGGGCAATATACCAAAATGTCAAAGATCGCTTCCCCAATCGTTCAGGTTTACCCTGAGCCCGTCGGTTTACCCTGAGCTTGTCGAAGGGTTTACCCTGAGCTTGTCGAAGGGTCGAAGGGGACTTATTCATTTGCATAGCCTCTGTCGCTGCGCCAAGATAAGCTACGAGGCAGTCGAGTCAACAGTTACTGGCTTATGCTGCTGACCGCTATATGCGGTCAGGCATGCTGGAAACAGAGGGCGCGCTTTAACCCTGAACCCGTCGAAGGGATTTGATTTCTCGGTAAGCGAACGGCTCGCTCCGCCCAGGATTGCGGCTGCAAAGGTACGACATTCCTGCGAGCTGTGCAAGGCTGTGGCGGGGGCTGGTCAAATCCTAAAGTCACAACCACCTGATACTCAGCATCCTTCTCTCCCGTTTAGCCAGATTTGCTATCCAGCTCCCGTTCGGTCGGATTTTCCCGTTCGGTCGGATTTGCAATCCGACCGCATTGAATATAAGCATTTGTAATGCGATAAACGGTGTAAGACCAGGATTGAAAATCCTAATATTCACTACGGCTGGATTGTAAATTTAGCCGAACTGATTTGTAATCCCCAACAATAGATGTCAACCCGTACACACGTACACGCGCACCCATACATTGACACACAGTAGGTAACACCCAGCACACCCAGCACTTAACTTACTGATTATCAGGACTGTTTTCTTTAGAGTTGGTCACACCCAAGCCCACACCCAAGGTCGCACCCAGATTGAGGATTACCTGTTCATTTTTAACCACGAATTTTACGCGCTCGGCTTTGCCGCTTTTACAAAGGCGACAGCCGACTAAAAGAATTACACGAATTGAGTTGCGAAAGTTATTTGTCCCACGGCCTGGGACATTTCTGGCGAGGCTTCCCATCGGGACGGGAGGCCTTCCCGTCTGCATGGCGAGGCCTCCCGTCAACATGGCGAGGCTTCCCATCGGCATGGCGAGGCCTCCCGTTGGGATGGTAGTGGGTGAAGCTTCCAAGCTTTGCGACAATAGCACGGATGTAAAGCTTGGAAGCTTCACCCACTATGCTGCAAAGCTAAAAGTCCCGTCAACATGGCGAGGCTTCTGATTAACTAATTCAGCCCTGAGTGTGACCCTGGGTGTTACCTTGGGTGTGGGTAAAAACGGGTAGGTGACACCCAAAATGGCTATCGATTATCAGCGAGTTAAGTGTTGGGTGTAAGAGGTGTGGGTGACTTCTACTACTACCTGTTTAAACAATATCGCCTTCGGCGAGAAATGATTCAAATCTTTCACATTAATAATGTCGCACAGTTGCCCCCGCCATGCCCGACCTCTGGCAAATCAATTCCTCTGGGTGACCTGCCGGCCAGGCTGGGGGCAGGACGCTTAATTTCTCAGCACAGCCCGCACTGACCGCCCGTAGCACCGGTAGCTGCCGACCGTGAGGACAACGTCCGAATCGAAGCAGAGGCTGCAACCGTAGTAGGAATAGCTCGTGTTGAGCGAGGCCAACCAATAGTAGCAATACGTCCCAACGTAGCTGAGGCTCCCATCGCGGCGATAGCCCGCAGCAGGGAAGAAAATGGAGTTACCGTTGATTTTGCTGGTGAATTTACGACCGCTGACGTTGCCGACGGTTATCCACTCCGAAGTGCAATTTGCCTTGAGCTTTTGTGAAGGACAGTACTACTCCAAGGAGCTTCTCACCCAGGAGGCCGGACTGCCTGAAGGCTACAGCGCACCCAGCTCACTGATTGAGGCCGCCGGTATGTTCGACGAGTACACATACGTGAATGAACGGTTACCGACGAGACACTGCGGATCGGTATCATCAAGGAGGAGAAGAACAGTGCCGACTGGATTGTCATGGACAACTTCCAGCTGTTCTACCACGGTACAGAAAGTACGCTTGAGCCTGAACTCGGACCGCTGTCCGTCAACGATATCGTTGGTCAGACAGTCCTGAAGGTTGAGTACTTCACCATCGATGGACGCAAAGCCAATGCCCAAACCAAGGGTCTTGTCATTCGCAAGACTACACTCGGTAACGGCACCATCGTCGTGAAGAAGATTCGGAAGTAATACGTTTATTTCCCCAAACTAAAGTGCCCCCCAAAAGTTTTTGTCTAACTTTTGGGGGGCACTTTTACTATACCTCACCTCTTTGGCCAATATCCTGAATTCATGAACAAGTGAGATGTTTCAATATCACCTCACTCTTCGAATTGATGATGAATAAACAAATAGTTGTACTACTATGTCATTGCAACTCTCATCGTACCAGTTTGTATTTAAAGAGATGCCTCCTGAGTAGTCTCACGCCACGTCTGAGAGTACTCAGACGCATGGCGAGAGGTCTTGGGACGCACTCCGAGAGTCTAAGAACAGTATTCTGAGAGTTTGAGAGCGGCGTTCTGAGAGTTCAAGAGCGGCGTTCTGAGAGTTCGAGAGCGGCGTTCTGAGAGTTCAAGAGCGGCGTTCTGAGAATTCAAGAGCGGCGTTCTGAGAGTTCGAGAACAGCATTCTGAGAGTTTGAGAACAGCATTCTGAGAGTCCGGGATTGGCGTGCTAGGCGGTGAGCACAGCATGGACGAATCTGTCCGCATGGTTCGCCAAAAGATACCCGACGATATTGTTGATCATAATTCTGTTATTTATGTCGATATTGTGTTAAGGTACGAATAAGCGAACCCCCAAATAATAGTTTTATTTCTTACTTTTTGTCAAGCGACAATGCGTTCGACAAAGTCAAAGATATACAAAAATATGTACTTTATAACGTCTATTGAGCAAAAATACACCCCTAATACACAAATTCTTCTTTATTCATGCCTTAGACTCGATAAAAATGTGTATATTTGCACCAAGTTTAACAAAAACAGTTACACCAATGGACAGATAAAAGACAATAGGACATAAGATTGAACGTCCACTTTTGATTCTTGTTTCAGATAATTGGGGAATTACATGAAAATGCCAAGAACTGAAGTAGATAGTTCACGCCGCTCGGCGTGGGCATTTACTCGTTTAAGGCAAAAGGTTATCCCCAATACCTCTGAAACGTAAGCGATGTAAATTGCTCACGTTTTTTATTATTGCTGTCCGATAAAAGTGCGGGTTGGCTCAAACATGTCCCGAAACTGCCGATAAATAGGCAAGCGTCTTTTGGTTTTCAAAAACAGCCCCCCTCTCGAAGAGTGACAGCTGCACCCCTTGCG